>Ga0209075_1001367_pt1 | contig 22909 bp, 24 predicted proteins | sample Stecom2011_FD_187523 | JGI IMG/M metagenome (GOLD analysis project Ga0209075, IMG submission 187523) | Agricultural soil microbial communities from Utah to study Nitrogen management - Steer compost 2011 (SPAdes) (version 2) | ecosystem: Environmental > Terrestrial > Soil > Agricultural land...
CTTCTAACTTCATATTTCTAATCTCAAATTATTCTTTGCAAGATAGTAAGAATTTTATTCATTATTTAATTGAAAATATTTGCACATTTCTCTTTTAACCTGATCTTCTAAATTCAATAACCTAAATTATAACCTCCCCAAAATACCGCTTCCGCAACCAAAACGAAACCCTAACCAAAGCAATTAAAACGGGCACTTCAACCAACGGACCGATAACACCCGCGAAGGCCTGCCGAGTACTGAGTGCGGAATGGCGATGGCCAGCTCGGTGATAAAAATCCAGGCGTAAAAACTATATGCAAAAACTTGAAAAATTGAGTTTAAGGCCACCAACCCGGTTATCGGATAGAGGGGGGTGGCGCCCGAAACACCGTGGCACGCATCTTTAACGGTGTTGCATGTGATAATGGCTGCGAAATCTTATTTCGGATTGAAATCACTTCCTCTCGTTTCACAAAACCTTTCACTTTAAAAACACTCTAAAATTATGTTTATGAATCACTTGAACTTCGGAATTATAGGCTTCTCTGAAAGTTTTGGGGGTTTTTATTTTATCCTTTTTCGGATTCCATTTGATTTCAAAAGCTTTTATCACACCTGCTTTTTCCTCTACATAATCAATTTCCTGTTGCTGAACAGTTCTCCAAAAATAGGGTTTAGCTAAAGAACTGTTGTATGCATTAAACTTTAAGCGCTCGCTAATCAAAAAGTTTTCCCACAAACTACCTGTGTCTTGCCGAATATCCATTGGACTTAAATCTCCAATAATCATATTTCTCACTCCGGTATCATAGAAATATATCTTTTGATTGGTTTTAATTTCATTGCGTAAATTCTTGCTAAAGCTCGGGAGCTTATAGATTACGTATGCTTGGCAAAGTAGATCAATATAAGACGCAACAGTTTTTTTATCAATTCCTAATAACTGTGCTAATTCGTTATAACTTACTTCGTTCCCAATTTGAAAAGCCAAGGCTCTTAATAATTTCTCTAAAACTTCCGGTTTTCGAATTCCCCCATAACTCAAAATATCTTTGTATAAATAGCTATCCGTCAGTTGCTTTAGAACTTCCTTTTCATCCCCAAAATTATTAATCACATCAGGGTACATTCCATAAATCACCCGTAATTCAAGCTGTTGTTCCGCCTTAAGATATCCAGCATCTAACTCAAATTCATTCCAAGAAATCGGATAGAGCTGATATTCCCATTTTCTTCCTGTAAGCGGTTCTTGGGTTTGGTTATTTAATTCAAAAGCAGAGGAGCCACTAACCAACAACTGCACGGATTTTAATTGATCTGTGATCAACTTTAAGGTCAGTCCTATATTATTTATACGTTGCGCTTCATCAATAAACACAATTTTAGAATTTCCAATAATGTTTTTAAGTTGTTCTAAATTAGGATTTGAAAGTAATCTTCTGACAGTTGGGTCGTCTCCATTCAAAAAAAGAAATTCCTTTCCTTCCAAGATTGTGTTGAAAAGTGTCGTCTTACCCACCTGTCTTGGACCAATTAAAAGAATCGCTTTGCCAGTTCCAAAACGGTTTTTAATTTGCTCTTCTAAATCTCTTTTAATCATATTCAAATATTGTAATCCCCAAATATAGTGTTTTTCAGAGATCCTATTCCTCAAATATAATGCTTTTCAGGGATTGCAATCCCCAAACATCATACTTTTTAAGAAGAGTAATCCCCAAATATCGATTTTACAGCTTTTAATCACACAAAACTCACCGACATTCAATCTGATGTTTGCCCGATATTAAATTCATTTACAATCGGCACATCCGCCTCAGCCCAATCTAAGTTTTTCAATTCATCTTTATTGAGAAAAAGAAATTGGCTATGCTCTTGTAGGCTTAAATTACCTGATTTATAATCTGAAAGATATGGGATTAACTCTATGGTGAAGTTAGAATATTCATGATAGGAAGGTGTAAGCCTTTGACCAACTTCTATTTCTATATTTAGTTCTTCCTCAATCTCTCTTTTAATACATTCCACCTCGGATTCATCAGGTTCTATTTTACCCCCTGGAAACTCCCATTTCAAAGGCAAGGTCATTTTTTCACTTCGTTGTACTGCAAGAATTTTATTTTGCTTGTGAATAATCGCACAAACTACTTTAACATGTGGTTTCATTGAAATAATTTACTTTGATTACAACCTAGTTTTTACTAGACTGTAATCAAAGATGGCCTTTTAATTTTAAAGGTATTATTTAAACCATTTAAATAGTTATTTAAATACGACTAACACCCACAACGAAGCACAAAAACCAAGTTTTGTTCGGGCCAGTCGTTACCTTTTTTGAAAATGGAAATTTCACCTTTGATGTAGGAGCCTTCTACGTCATTACCTTGTTTGTATTCGTATAAACGCAGGTCGAAATCTTTAGAAGTAAAGAGGTTGTATGTTTAAATTCTGTTGTCCATAACTGCTAAAGCAATTACCGATTAGGATACTCAGGAGGGCAAAGATTGATGATACGTTTTTTATTAGGATTTATGTTTCGATTATAAGATTTATTATTGGAGCACGCTTCAGTCTAATTGTTTCATTTTGAAATCCGAGTTGATACAGACTGTTTACTCTTCAACCCTCCCAAAATACTTGTCCTTCAGCCAGAACGATACGCGGACTAAGGCAATGAGGACGGGCACTTCAACCAACGGACCGATAACGCCTGCGAAGGCCTGTCCAGAATTGAGGCCAAAAACAGCGATGGCAACGGCAATAGCCAACTCGAAGTTGTTGCCTGCCGCAGTAAACGCCACCGATGCGGTTTTGTCGTACGGGGCACCCATCGCCCTGGTAAAGAAGAAACCGATGATGAACATCAAGGTGAAATACAACAGTAACGGAATGGCGATAATCACAACATCCATCGGAATTTCGACGATCAATTCGCCTTTTAAAGAGAACATCACCACGATGGTAAATAACAGCGCGATTAAGGTCATCGGAGAAATGGCCGGAATGAATTTTTGGGTGTACCAGTCTTCGCCTTTTAGTCGTACCAAAATCACGCGACTTAAAATACCCATCAGGAAGGGGATTCCGAGATAGATGGCAACGCTTTCGGCAATCGTCGCAATGGAGATATCGACGATGGCGCCTTCAAACCCAAAGTAGGGCGGCAGGATGGTGATAAAAATCCACGCGTAGAAGCTATACGCAAACACTTGAAAAATAGAGTTTAAGGCCACCAATCCGGCGCCGTATTCGCTACTGCCTTCGGCGAGATCGTTCCAAACCAAAACCATCGCAATACAACGCGCAAGGCCGATTAGGATAACACCAACCATATATTCCGGATAGTCTTTCAAAAAGATGACGGCGAGGAAAAACATTAAAATAGGGGCGATAATCCAATTCAGAATTAAGGAAATCGATAGGATTTTTGTGTCTCGGAACACTTTGGGAAGCAAGGCGTAATTCACTTTCGCAAGGGGCGGATACATCATCAAAATCAGTCCGATAGCGATCGGGATGTTGGTGGATCCTTTGGTGAAGGAGTTGATGATATCGGGAAACGTCGGAATGAAATATCCCAGCCCGATGCCGATTGCCATTGCGATGAAGATCCATAGGGTCAAGTCCCTGTCGAGGAACGTCATTTTTTTACCTGCCATTTTTTAAAGTTTGATTTGTGAGAAAACATAAAGCAGTTCGGTTGCGATTTGCAAACTGCGTTGGGTGTATTTTTCCCCTTGCTGGGGCGTGTTGTCGAAGATTTTTGGATCTTCATACGTTATCGGAATGATGGTGGTGGCACCGGGTACCATTGGGCACGCTTCCTTAGCGGAGTCGCACGTCATCACGGCTGCGAAATCAGAGCTCGGATTGAAATCGTCGTCCAGCGTTTTTGAAAAGCCGAGGACGGGCAATTCGTTGGCGGCGTATTTGATCCCGTATATCGGATTGTTGCCTTTGGAGAGCTTTTGAATTGCAAACCCGGTTTCCTGTAGGGTTTTCACCACTGCGGGAAAAAGAGCCGTGGCTTCGGTTCCTCCAGAATAGCAGACCACCTGTTTCAGTCCGAAATAATACGCGAATGTTTGCGCCCATATCTGTGTCAAGTGACTTCGCCGTGAATTGTGGGTGCAAATAAAGTGAAGGCGCACCGGTTGATTCGCCTCCACTTTCGTCTGAATATAATCCACCAAAGGTTGCAAACTCGCTTTGCGATGGGTTGGAATCTGCTCCGTTTGTAATCGGTTGATGACAGAAGTGATTCCTGGAAATAAATTCGGTTGTGATGCCTTCATAAAAGCCATTTAACCGATTAGCAGCAGCCGCTATTGGGTTCGCAAGCTGGGGCTTTGTTCAATTCGGATAGTTTGACTTTGGGTTTTTCTACTGGGATGCCACAGTTGTCCTTGGCCAAGCAATCGGTTTGTTTGGTAGTCAGCAGGATGTTCGTTCCGTCGAAATCCAAACCGTATTTTTCTATCGTATTGCCTTGGTATTCCACTTCGATTTCAGCGTCTTCTAGCCCTAAGGTTTTTTCGGAAAGCTCGATGATGTGAACCAGTTTTTCAGGGTGCAAACGGTGGTCGTAGTCGTCGGCATTCCAAAGTTGGAAGTTGACTACTTCTTCGTTGCGAACCGTTCCGCCGCAATCGATGAAGTGTTTGGTGACTTTACCCACTTCAGTTACGTGAAAATGACTGGGCACCAATTCGCCGTTTGGCAATTGAAACGCGATGGTCTCTAAATTTCTTAAAGCTGATTTTACTGCTGATAGTTTCATAGGGATATTTTTTATATGATTTATGAAGAGGCGTTGTTTAGCAACAATCTTCCGAAAGCGTGATGTCTTGATCGAGAAACTCGGCCATCATCGCTTTCATTTTTGTCCAGTTTTCTTTGTCGATGCAATAGCATACGCTTGTTCCTTCTACGGTTCCTTTGATTAGTCCTATTTGCCGCAATTCCTTTAAATGCTGCGAGATGGTCGATTGTGCCAGTCCGATTTCATCGACTAAGTCACCACAAACGCAAGCGTCTATTTTAAACAGGTGCTGAAGAATCGAAACTCTGGCGGGATGTCCGAAGGCTTTTGCGAACAGTGCAATTTGTTTTTGCTGTTCGGTATAGCGGTCTTTATTGTTGACTAACATGACATTGATTGTTTAATCGCAATATTACGATGAATGGATGAGGTGACAAAGGGATTTTTTTGGAATTTCAGAAAAAATTTGTTGAACCCGCTTCGGGGTTCTATTCAGGTGGCCGTTTTACCCCCATACTGCGCTTTGCTTGTATGGGGTTATCATAGTTTGACTCCTTTGGAGTCGGGTTTGGGTTCTTGTAAGTAGATGTTGGTTAACAATCGAGTAGGGCTGTAGATTAATATCTTCATTGAATTTGCTTCTGATTTTACTTAAATGGCGTTTACCCCAAAACTGAACTTCATTTGTATGGATTTACAATGTTCGACTCTTTAGAGTCTTGCTTTGGTTTTAAAATACAGCCAATACTAAAAACCCCAAAGGGGTTATACAATGATAACCTCGAATACAACCGTAATCCAATGGAGGTTTTATTTGGATAGAGCGGTATGCTAGGGGTTACTTCTCTTTAAACGTTTTCTTTATCGCCGATTCGACACGGATAATCAATAAAATCATCATTAAAAACATGAGTGCTAAACCGATAATCATACCGAGCATTTCTTGAGGTTCGAAGAGGAATCCGAATAACCCAGTCAAGGTCAAAACGAGGCCTAACTTCACCATTTCCTTTGCGGAATAGTTTTGTGCGAAATCCCATCGTTCTTGGTTTTTCATCGAACTTTTGGTACGATAACCATAAAGGCCATTGATTTCTTTAGGTGGAAATTTCAGCATGACAAATCCAGCGATGACGAAAATTAATCCCGTCATTACAGGAATTAAAAACAAGGGGTTTTCTATGATTGTCATTTCGTTTTCAGCAGGTTTATACGATGTTTCTAAAAATCCAAAAGGAAATAATAATCACTAAAATAATAATAATCGCTTTTTGTCCAAAGAGTCGTTTACGCCATTTCAGTGTGTTGGCATTAGGGTCTTTGATTAGATCGAAGGTAAAACCTGTGATGACATACGGTATCGACAACACAAGAATGGCATTTTCTTTTAGTGCATTGAGGAGATCGAAATTTAATAAATAGTGAATCGCTCTTTGCGAGCCACAACCCGGACATTGCAATCCGGTGGTGACCATTAAAGGACATTTTGGAAAAAGGTTGTTTTCTAAGGGGTTGAATGTTTTAAACACCACGACAAGCGTGGTAAAAAGAAAGAAAACACCCAACCATTTATATACCTTCTTAGAATCCACTTAGTGCTCCAAAAAATGCTGCGAAAAAATAAAGAACACCTACGCCAATCCCCACCCAAAGACTCACCATCGTCCACTTTTTAGCTTCGGCCGAGGCTCTGTGGGCTGCATCGATATCGCCTGCGTAAAATCGGGATTCCACTTTTGATGCGTTGACAATTCCTGCAATTCCAAAAGGGAGACAGCAAAATAGCGTTACCAGGATGGATTCTACTAACCACGTTTTTGGTGGTTTTTGATTGGAGAAATTTTGTGTGGGTTCGAAATGTACTTCGGGATCGGGAATTGGAGGGGGCTCAAAACTAAAAAGGCTTGATAGTTCCGGGATGGTGCCTGCCGGGCGCCAATCGTTGAGTCCCTGAAACCAAACTTTTGTTTCTCTTGTAATTTTTTTTGTACGTAATTCATTTATCGAATACGGACCGTGTTTATTCACTCCATCTGAGTAAAAATACTTCTTCATATTTTGGTGGTTGTTTGTTTAATTTGTGCCAGTTCACAGGTGTAAAGTTGAACAATTCATAATAAAAAGTTAAAAATAGTAAAATTCCTTGTATGGAGTTACATTGAAGAGACTAATTCCATAGCAAGACTTCTAAAAAGTTACATATTGTTATTGCTGTGATGTCATTTCCGTTTCAAAGAGACTAGTAAAATAAGCTTTAATTTTCTTCATCAGATTTCTTCATAATTATCAAACGTTCAGTTAGAACTTCCAGTTCGAGTTGGTATGTAGAAGCAATGTAGTGCACTGTTTTTTCGGTGTAGATAAATACGTGGGTTGGATCGTTTCTGTAATACCACGTCGTGAAATCTTCCTGATGATTGAAGATGTGGGTCATGATATACAGTCGGCCATTGGGTTGTAACAACGACGCGAGGGTTTCAATTTCTTGTTTCGGGTGATGAAAATGTTCAAAAACTTCGCAGCTGAAAATATAATCGTAACGATGGTCTTGATACGTTTCGTTCGGGGCGAAAAATGGGTCGTATAAGATAACACGATAGCCGTTGTCTTGTAACTGTTTTGAAATAATCGGACCGGTGCCACAACCAAAATCCAATCCGAGGTGATTTTTGTTGTGATTTTTTAAAATAGCTTGGGTAATCGGGTCGGTGAACTCTTGATATCCCTTGTCGTTCAAATCGTTTTCGTGTTTTAGATAACGCTCCTTTTCCTCTTCGCTGCTAAGGTAGTATAGGCTGTTTTTTATGTAGGCACCACAAGTATCGCAAATGAAATAGAATTCATCTGCTTGAGCTTGTAAATCGGTATGGCAAAGTGGGCAGGTCATCGTGCCGGACAAGATAATCAAATGAAGGGGTATGGCCTAACGATGCATTAGGTGTATTTCACAGATAATTAATAGTGTTTTTTAGAGATGGTTTAATCTATATAATCAATTGTGTATTGCGAGTTGTTGGTCCGGTTTTAATGAGGATGGCAGGGGTTGGATATAAAAAACCCTAAATACCATTTAGGGAGGTTTTTAGGGCTTCTAAATTATGGGGAAGAGGGTAAAGCTATAAGCTTCAATCTCAAATATATTAAACATTCTCGGATTTAAAAACTCATTTGTTAAAATAGAATGTTTCTTAATAGCGTATTCGCTTACCTTATAGTGTTATTCCACCATCGACACTAATGGTTGCGCCGTTGATGTAGCGCGCTTGATCTGAGGAAAGGAAGGCGTATACATTGGCGATGTCTTCTGGCGTGCCGAGTTCTTGCAGCGGAACTTTGGCTGCCATTTTTTCTAATACGGCTTCGGGCATAGCTTTTACCATGTCGGTGAGGATAAATCCTGGGGCAACCGCATTGACACGCACCCCTTTGCGACCTAGTTCCCTGCTCCACGTTTGGGTCATAGCAATGACGCCAGCTTTGGTCGCAGCATAGTTGGTTTGTCCGAAATTACCGTACAATCCGACGACGGACGAAGCGTTCAAAATTACGCCAGTACCGTTAGAAACCATTGCGGGAGCTATACTGCGAGTGCAATTATAGACACCCGTTAAATTGACGTCGATAACTTGCTGCCACTGTTCTTCTGTCATTTTTAACAACGTAGCGTCGCGCGTAATTCCAGCGTTATTGATTAGGATATCGATGGTTTTATGGACTTCAAGTGTTTCCTGTACAGCTTTTTCTACCGCCTGGGCATTGGCCGTATCCACATGTTGGAAGTATACATTATGCCCTTGTTTTTGCAGGTCGCTTGCCAAGGATTCACCAGCATCTTTCACGATATCCCATACAATGACCGTTGCCCCCTCTTCGGCAAACTTCAGTACGGTGGCTTTTCCAATTCCGTTGGAACCTCCTGTGATTACTGCAACTTTGTTGTTTAATGAACTCATAATAAAATAGATTTATCTTAAAATTAATGTGGTAAAACTAAGGTTTTCCACTTTGCAATGAAATCTATAGATGTATTTTTGATATAGATATAGTTGTATATGTTGTTAACTTTGTCTTAAATTGGTCCATTCGAAATAACTAGTTCTTGATGAATATATCCCTTGTAACCACCATTTTGTTGATTTTGTACATGGGGCTCGTTTTGTTCTTCGTGATCAAAGGCGCCTTGCGAACAAAATCGCTACAGGACTACGCCGTAGGAACCGGATTCTCACCTGTGTTTGTCGGTTTGTCGTTAGCGGCAAGTGTTACGAGTGCGGCAACTTTCATCATCAACCCGGGCTTTGTCGCGGTATATGGATGGAGTGCCTTTTTGGCAATGTCTATCGTGTTGCCCATTGGGTTGTTTCTCTCACTGATTGTGATGACGAAGAGCTTTCAAAAAATCGGAACCACTAGCAAGGCCTTGACGTTAGCGCAATGGATTGGCAATCGATTTAATAGCAAGGTACACAGTCGTATCATTGCATTTTTATCCCTGTTGTTGATTACGTTTATCGTATTGATTTGTGTGGGAATCGTAAAGGTGCTCGCAAGTGCCTTGGGTGCTTCCGAACTCTATGTACTCATTGGGTTGGTGGTGTTTGTCTTTGGATACACCATGTTTGGCGGGGCCAATTCGATGATTAAAAACAATGCCATTCAGGCAATAATGATATCGGTGGTGGCAGTCATTCTGTTATTTTCAGGATATCAGTATTTCGATTCGGGGCTCGCAGGATTCTGGAATCAAGTGCGCGCAATCGATCCGTTGCTCACCGAAACATACAATCCCGAAAGTCCACTGTTCCGGGATTTCTTCGAAGTAGTGGTTTGCAATTTTATCATCGGAATTGCCATCGTCTGTCAGCCGCATATCATCACGCGTTCCTTGATGTTGCGCAGCGAAAAAGACACGAATAAATACCTATTGACCTCGGTCTTGGTGTTGATTCTGTTCTTCTCAGTATTGTTCGTGGGGCTTTATGCGCGTTTGCAAATGCCCGATTTGATGCAGGATGGTGTGGCGGTGACTTTAGACTCGATCGTGAGTGTGTATGTTGTCAATCAATTTTCACCCTATTTAGGAGTCATCGTGATTTTCGGATTGATGGCAGCCGGACTCTCTACGTTGGAAGGCTTAGTGCAATCGGTGAGTACAACCATTACAAACGACATTGTTTTGCCGCTTTCGAAACGAGATTTCTCGGAAAATAAAAAGAAAAACATCAACCGCTTTGTCATAGTTATTTTGGCCGTTATTACGATTGTGATGAGCTATGATCAATTGGTCAATCCCAACCTAAGCGTGGGCATTTTCGCTCAAAACGGCGTGTATATGTTTTTCTCGGCTGCGTTTGTGCCGGTATTGTTTGGTATTTATTTAAAAAACGTAAACAGTCGTGCGCCCTTGTTTGCAACCCTTACGGCAGTTGTCGTTTATGTGGCGGTGTATTATGGGGGGCTGACACCCTATACAAGCGGGCAGGTTAGAAATCCTGCCGTAGCAGGAGCGCTAGCGATTGTTGCCTCCTTTTTGGTAGGCGTATTAAGTTATTTGATATTAAAAAATAAAACTAAAATAGAAGTAGATGTCGCATAAAAGAAACGCAAAGATTATTGCATCTGGAATGGCAGTGCCAGATAAAGTGGTGCCGAACCAATATTTCAACGAATTGTTGGGAGAAGATGTAGATACGTGGTTGCGTGAAAATGTTCAGATTTATAACCGTCGATGGGCGGAGGCCGGAGATGCCATTTCCGATTTAATTGTCGAAGCGTGCCAACAAGCCATGCAAAACGCTGGATTAGCTCCAGAGGAAATCGATTTATTGATTGTCGCTACCGATACGCCCGAATTTGTTTCACCTTCTACGGCATCTGTGGTGCAAGATAAAATGCAGCTGACGCAAGCCGGAACTTTCGATTTAAATACCGCTTGTGCAGGATTTGGAACCGCCTTAGATACGGCGAGCAAGTTCATTCAGGCCGATGAGCAATACAAGCACGTCTTGGTTGTGGGTGCTTATATGATGAGTAAATACCTCAATCTTGAGGATAAAAAAACGGTTACCCTTTTCGCCGATGGCGCAGGGGCAGTTGTTCTAAAAGCAACAGAAGATGGTTCTGGCATGCTTCAGAGTAAATTGAAAACAAGAGGCGAGTTCAATGCTTGGATGGGTATTTATTCGGGGGGAAGCAAAACGCCGTTGTCGCAAGAAGTTTTGGATGAAAAAACGGATAAGTTGCAGTTTGTAAAACGTATTCCAACAGAGATTAATCCCGAAGTTTGGACGGCGATGATTACTGAATTGTGTGAAAAGGAAGGAATTTCGGTTTCGGAAGTAGACCATTTTTTCTTCACACAAATCAACATCAACACAATTTTCCAAACGATGGATAACTTGGGTGTCGACCGAAAGAAAGCGCCCACGATTATGCACGAATACGGCTATACGGGTTCGGCGTGTATTCCGATGGCTTATGCGGTGGCTGAAAACGAAGAAAATCGGATTAAAGACGGCGATTTAATGATTTTTATGGGCTCGGGAGGCGGATTGGCCTTTGCGTGTAGTTTGTTTAGAAAATAATTGAGATGAGAGAAGTGCACCAACAAGACTGGATGGAAAAGTGGGCGATATATAGCCCCGATAAAGTTGCCGTTAAGGAATACGAAACGCAGCGTACATTGACGTATGCGCAACTGAACAACGCAGGTGGGCATATTGCTGCCTATCTAAAAAACGAGTTGAATCTTTCCAAGGGCGATCGTGTGGCAGTTTTGGCCGAACACTGTTTGGAGTATGTCGCATTATTTTCGGCAGCACAAAAATCGGGCATTGTCATCGTCCCGCTCAATTATCGACTTTCATCCGTGGAGTTGGAATACATTATTAAAGATGCCGATCCCGCGATTGTTTTTTATGAGGAAAAGTTTTCGGAGTTAATTCCTGTCAAGTCAGAAGGATTTACTTTCGACATTGATGTCCTTGCTGAAAATTGGGATTACGATGCCGCTTCCGATTTTGAAACCCTACAACTATTTGAAGACGATTGTGTTTTTCTATTATACACTTCCGGTACAACCGGATTTCCAAAAGGAGTGAAGTACACGCACAAAATGTTGTTTTGGAATAGTATCAACACGGCGATATCGCTCATTATCAACACCGAGACCAATACGGTGAATGTGATGCCGCCTTTCCATACCGGTGGATGGAACGTCTTGGTAAACCCTGTGCTGCACCACGGTGGATACGTTTGTCTGTGTCGAAGATTTGACGCTAAAACCGTAAACGATTTGATTTACACCGAAAAAGTATCGGTTTTTATGGGGGTGCCCACGATGCTGCAAATGATGGCTTTGGAGAAGAACTTCGGGCATCAGAAATTTGAAAGCCTCGACTATATTATTGTTGGGGGAGAAGCCATGCCCATTCCCTTGATAGAAACCTATGCCAACATCGACGTGGCGATCAGACAAGGATATGGCATGACCGAAGTAGGGCCCAACCTCACCTCGTTGCATCAAGACGATGCCATCACGTATAAAGGATCTATCGGTAGGAGTAACTTTTATATTCAAACAAAAATCATGACCGAAGACGGTGCTGAAGCGGCACCTAATGAGCCTGGTGAACTTTGGATTAAAGCTCCGGTGGTGACGCCCGGTTATTGGAAAAACGACGAGGCGACAAAAGATTCGTTCGACGAGACTGGCGCTTGGTTTAAAACGGGCGACGTGGTGGTTCGAAATGAAAAGGATTACCTCTATGTTGTCGATCGGATAAAAAACATGTTTATCAGTGGTGGTGAAAATATTTACCCATCGGAAATCGAAAAAGTCATTATGCTTTTAGAAGATGTCCAGATGTGTGTGGTGGTTCCCGTACCCGACAAAAAGTGGGGTGAAGTAGGGAAGGCCTATATCGAATTGAAAGACGATGCGGCTTCGATTACCGAAGAAGACGTTATGGCGTTTTGCCAAAGTAGATTGGCGAAGTTCAAATGGCCGAAATACATTGCGTTTATCGCGGAATTCCCCAAGAACGACGCGGGAAAAATTGATCGAAAGAAATTAAGTAAGAAAGTAAATAGTTTAATTTAAAAATAGATAATTATGAGAACTAGAAAGTACGTTGCATTAGCAGCGATAGCAGCTTTATTTGCATTTGGATGTAGTAGTGACGACGACGGCACTACAGAGCCAGAGCCAGACCCAAATTACGATGTGATTGTAGGAAAGTGGAGATCTCCAGTTCCAGCGCCAATCTTAGCGAGTTTCGTGGATTCGATTCACGTAGAGTTTAAAAATAATCAAACCTATGTGGTGAACTCCTTTAAAGACGGAGCATCGACCGAACTTGTTGGAACCTACGAAACTTCTGATGGTGTAGGAAGCATCAGAAACATCGTGTTGGAGCAAACAGCACCCACTGTTTTGACATCTGAAGGAATCTACGAAGTAGATGGCGATGTCCTTACCTATGAAGTAGCGCAGACAGAACCAGCACAGCAAGGCGTTACGCCTCCGAATGCTGCAGACGGATTTGGAAGTACCTCAGGTGGTGCTTTTGGAGATATGAACATTCAGGTGTATTACAAAATGGACTAATCCTGTTGAATTGACGCTGTCTCGGAGTGAAAAATTCTGGGGCAGCGCCTTTTAAATATCATTCCATTACGAAACAATTACATGTTAACTTCTAATCCACAGACAATGAAAAAACAGCACTTGTTTTTTATTTTGGGTGTAATGGTGCCTTTCTTGGCATTTTCCCAAGAGGGTCGAAAAGAGCAAACAGACAGTTTGTTCACAGCCCAGAACGAAAAATTTAAATCCACCTTTATCAACGACACTCCTTTTGATCAGGTTATTCCTGCAAGGGCAAACAACCAATTGCAAGTATTCGTTTTTTCTTATACCCAAGCTGTGGTTCAAAATTTTGCAGCCGAAAACGAATTCTTAAAAGGACAGATTGTCGGTCGGTTATTTGGTGGAAACACGACACAGACTTTCGACAGCGGATCGGCTAGTTATTACGAACAGCGATTCCTGCCATTCTTTGTGTATTCCCCCGCAATCTTCGATGGAAAAGTAACGTTGCGAGCTGCATTCAAAGTAGATTTTACGTGGGGCGACTCGGCGTATGGCGTGGGCTCGCACTCGGGAGGAGGACTTTCGGGAGGGCAGGTAAACCTGGAAACCCAAAACGTGGAAATTGAATACAGACCGGCACCCACGTGGGCCGTAAATGTCGGACTGCAAAGACTCTACGACACTCCTTACGACACCTATCGAACCACGCTCGACAAGATGGCAAACACAGGCTATCGCTTAAATTATTGGGGAACCAGCGGCGCTGGAATTTCAGTTCGAAAAGATGCCGATTTCTACAAGCTAAAAGGAGGTTTCTACAAACTGTATGAAAACAGAGTGGAACTCGTAGACGATGTATCGCTATTCGAGCTGACTTCGCTATTCGATGTGTCCAAAAACTGGAAGGTAGGCGGTTCAGCCTATTACCTAAAAGACCGTTCCAACGGAAATGGAGGTGTTAGTATTTTAGGACAAGGGCCAAGAAGCTTGCTCACAGACTACAACGGGGCCTATAAATTCCCATTGGGCGCCGATCCGTATAAGGCCGATGTTATTTGGCTCGGTGGATTTTTCAGTAGAAATGAAGACATGATGAACGATCGCTATTTCTTGTCGGGATATGTCAATGCCAACTTGGGAAGCATCCGCCAAGACGCAGGATCGGGATACGACAAAACGGTCGATATCCAAGGGGTGGCGGCAAACCTTAGAGCGGGCTATCGCTATGGGCAAACTGCCAACGATGCCGTAACTTTAGACGTGATTTTTTCTTCACCTAATGAAAAAGGAATCGAAGATGGAAAATATACGGGTGTCATCACAGGAAATACGTGGGGAAGTCCGGTTGGACTGATGATCGGCCAAGGAAGTTATCTGATTTTTCCACACGCCAATGTCGTCAACCGGTATGTTTCTGCCGTCCCAGACCTATCGAATATGGGCTATGGTATCACAGGCGGAACGTTTAATGTAGGCTACGATATCATTCCGAATAAATTCCATTCAAAAATCGGAACGGCGGCAGCGATGGCGAACAACCAACCTTCGGGTGGAGGCAGTTTTATCGGGTGGGAAGTAAACGGAAAGTTGGTTTACGATTTAGGCGCATTCCTATCGTTGGAAGCTCACGGTGCCTATATGGGACTAGGCGATTTCTACAATTCCAAGGCGGTCAACGGAAATAGAGATACAAAGCCCACCAATCCGTGGACCACGTTCATGGGGCTCCGATGGTTAATTTTTTAATTGAATAAAGACAAGAATATGAAAAATATAATAATCGTTTTAATCTCGTTTGCTTTGGTTTCTTGCGCTTCTTCCCACATTCCCGATTTGCAATCGATGGATGACTTGGAATATCAATTTCCGACTCAAAAAATAACGCTGTCAAACAACACAACAGTAGCTTATGTAGAGCAAGGATCGGGAGATCAGACCTTAATGCTTATACATGGTTTGGGAAGCTATTTGCCGGCGTGGAATAAAAACATCCCCGAATTGGCCAAGCATTACCGAACCATCGCAATCGACTTGCCAGGATACGGAAAATCGTCTAAAGGAAACTATGAGTTTTCGATGACGTATTACGCCCAAGTAGTCAAGGAATTTGCCGAAAAGAAAGGCCTCGACAACATTGTATTGGTAGGGCATTCTATGGGCGGACAAATTGCTTTAACGGCTGCGCTCCAATATCCGGATTTGGTGGAGAAATTGGTTTTAATTGCACCGGCAGGTTTCGAAACCTTCAATAAAGGACAACGCAGCTGGTTCGCGAATGTGATGACACCAGATGCTGTTCGGTTCACACCTGTTAATCAAATTAGAACCAATTTGGCCTATAATTTTTATAACATGCCAGAAGATGCCGAATTTATGTACACCGACCGTGTGGCGATGCGCAAAGCCGAAGGATTCGACGGCTATAGCTATGCCGTTTCGCGCTCTGTGAAAGGGATGGTTGACCAACCGATATACGATTTTCTTTCGAAAATAAAACAACCCACATTGGCCATTTTTGGAGCGAATGACAACCTGATTCCAAACCGATTTTTGAACGCTGGAAGGACCGAGAAATATGCACGGGATGGCATTTCCAAAATGCCAAACGGCAAGCTTATTATGCTCGAGAAAACAGGACACTTTGCACAGTTTGAAAGTGCCGAAGCCGTCAATAGCCATATTGTGGATTTCCTAAAATAGTGAAGTAGAGCCGTAGAAAATGGTTGGTTTTTTCCAAACTGAAATGCGCTTGTTTGTTCTTGTGTCAGGCGCGTTTCAGTTTTTTTTATGTTCGAATGTATACCTTTGTACACCTATAGATTTGTGTTATGGAAATTGTAATTTGTCCCAAGTGCAGTCAGTCAAATGCTATCGTAAAGAGTGGCATCGTCAATAATAAACAGCGCTATCTCTGCAAGACCTGTGTCTATCATTTCACGGTTCGAAAAATCGGAAAAAAGATTGACAACTACTATATCGTCAAAGCGATACAGCTTTATATGGAAGGGTTGAGTTTGCGGGAAATTGAACGCGTACTTGGTGTTTCGCACTCCACAATCAGCAATTGGATTAAAAAATACAACATCCGCAAACCCGATTTAAACATTTACGACCCGAGTTATAAAATTCTGACTTTTGAGGAGATGCAGGCTTTTTTCGCCGAAGAACAGGTGTTCACCGATAAAGGTGTTTTGGTTACCGAATTGGGATCAAAATACCTCGTCATCCGGTGGAATAAAACAAGTGGATAACGGAGTTTCCTCCCCAGTTTATCAATAAACAGTAAACAGAATATGCAACTATAGCGTAACGCAAACACACGTAATTTTAAAAGGCCTTTTTATACGCTATTTTTTACATGTCGGATAGTTGTGGTTTTTGCTTGTATTGTTGCAAATAAGACAGGTTTTTATGAAAAATTACAGCAATTTTTATTATTTTTTTTTGGAAAATTATATTTTTCGATTCTCCCTTCTCCATTAAATATTTGTAGTATGTTTTGAAATACTATGGTTTTTAACCGCAGTGTTTTCAAGTCGATAGCTTGAACACGGGGGTAAAGAAATAGTCGTTATTATACATGCTGCGCACATTTTTTTAACCATTAAATAAGGCATGTTATGGGTTTCGATTTCATTAGGTTTAAAGTTAGTTTCTTATAGTTATCCTATTGGCACAGGGGGGATATGGGCAGCAGAATATTGCTTCCACAGCAGAAAGTGATAAACTCAGGGCAAGGGCCTATCAGATATCTGCATTGGAGCAATACAACAATAGAAATTATGAAAAAGCATTGGAATACTGTGTTGAGATCGAAAAGTTTTTGGAAACTGTAGATCCGGAAGTAGAGGCCATTAGGATAAAGAGCTATTATGCTATTGGCGATTTCTCTAAAGCTAAAATCTCTATGGATTTATTCTTGCGCCTTTCCAAAAACAAGGAGTTGACCGAAGAAATGTTGCCCTATATTGTTTTAATTGATGACAAGATCCGCGAAGAGAATGACCTATTTCAATTTGCCAAAAACGAGAAGTCGGTTACGGGTTTCAAAAAATATCTTGAGAAGTATCCCAATGGCCGATTTTTACACGAAGCCAAGCGGTTACTGGAGAATCAATATGAAGTTGACGCTTGGGAATTGGCACAACAAACGGCTACCATTCCCGCGTATACTGAATATATGGTGGCCTATCCTAAAGGGGGCCATGTCGATACGGCAAGAGAAGCAATTGCTGCCTTGGACTACGAAGCCTATACCGAAGCTACGACAGAGAATACACAAGTGTCTTTAAATTATTATTTAGAAAATTACCCAGTAGGAGCCTATCGAGATGATGTGGAAGCGAAATTGACGAGACGCATTGAATATGATATTTATATGTACGCAAAAAAAACCGATGATTTGGAGGATTATATAAGCTACGTTGAACAATATCCAGCAGGAACTTACACCTCGGTTGCAAATCAGGAAATTGAAGAGATGTTATATGCTTTGGGAAATACTGCCTTTGCTTCAAAAAACTACGGTCGCGCAAAAATCTATTTCGATAAATATATAACCCGGTTCCCGAATGGGCTTTTCATAGTTGATGTTCAAAAGAAGCTCAAGAAATGCAATCGAAAGGTAAAATAGAAATAGCGTTAGCACATCTGTATAAATCCTACTTCCTATATATCATAATCTGTATTATAGATTACGCGTTCAATTTGCTTGTTGTTAATCCAAGTGGGGGTGTTTCGAAATATAAAATTTCTAATCGCCACAAGGAATGGATTTTCTAATTGTGCTGCTTTTCCAACCAGCCAAGACGTGTTGACGATATAGTGGGTTCGCCGAATACGCTTTTTTTCTAATTTTTTGAACGCCGTGGATAAGTCCTTTGTTTTTTGAAGGATTTGATATAGCGTCGCCACTGTTTCAATGGCTTGACAAGCACCTTGCCCCAAATTGGGCGTTGTAGCGTGTGCCGCGTCACCAATGAGTAGGATGTTGTCTTTCGTATAAATTTTATGGGGCTTTAAATCCACAATCGGATTGAATAATATCGCATGACGAGGGGTGGCGTTGAGAATTTCTGGAATCGGATCGTGGTAATTCTGAAACAACGCCGCCAGTGCCTCTTTCGGTTTTTGTAACGGTTCATCGCCTTTTCTGTTGAGGCATAAATACCAGGCAATTTTATTGTTTGCTAAAGGAACCATGCCAAAGCGCCCTTTCTTTCCCCAAGTTTCAAAACCGTCTTTTGCTCCTGATAGATTTTCAGAAATGCCCCGCCAGCAATCGTAACCAGCAAAACGGATTGTCGATTTCGGATTGACAAACTGCCGCACTTGCGATCGAATCCCATCTGCACCGATGACGTAGTTGAAATATGCAGTAGTATCGTCGTCAAAAATCAATCGATAGCCATCATTTTCTTCTGCGATATTTTTTAATCGCTTGTTGGGATGCACTTCAGAATCTATAATTAGCGAAAGTAAAACGTTGTGCAGTTCGGCACGATGGATGGCGAAATTAGCCAACGGACGGTCTTTTTTTATTTGATGGGGTTTTACCGCAAACAAAGTTTTCCCATTTTCGTCCAAGATCGGAAAGTGGTTCACCATCTGGCCACGTGCGATGATGTCCTTGTCGATGCCCAAAAGTTTAAAGGCGCCAATAGCATTCCCGGCAACGGCAATCCCTGCGCCATCCGCTTCAACAGATTTCCGCGATTCGAAAATAGTTGTTTTATACCCGAGTTTTTCGAAGGCAATAGCACACGTGAGCCCGGCAATGCCACCTCCAACAATGGCGATCGTATTTTTCATTTTTATATGGCTTATCCCGATGTAGTTGCGTTCGGGAAATTACAGATTGATCGTTGAAAACGGAAAGATACCACTAATTTATTAGTCGTGATGAGTGGGTTTTTCGATGTACAACTGATGATATGTTGATTTTGGAAAATTCACGAAAGCCTGAGATTGTTTGTCGAAAATAGTAGAAGCGGCGGAGTGGCACGTTGTTTAATATAACATTAATAGTGTTTCGTTGCTTGTTTTTAAAAAATCGGACTTATTTTTACCCCATAAAACCAACTTTAAATTATACTTATTATCAGTATGTCTGCATATAAACTCGAATACATTTGGCTAGACGGCCACCGACCTACTCAGAACCTTAGGAGCAAAACAAAGATTGTCCGTAATTTCAGTGGGAAATTGGAAGATTGTCCGCTATGGAATTTCGATGGAAGTTCGACGAATCAAGCCGAGGGTAATTTTTCAGATTGTATTTTAAAACCTGTGGCCATTTATCCCGATCCCGCACGTAAAAACGGATTTCTAATAATGAATGAAGTTTTAGACGCCGATGGAACGCCTCATCCTACCAATGCTAGGGCCGTGATTGACGATGAGGACAATGATTTTTGGTTTGGATTTGAGCAAGAATACTTTCTGTGGGATTTGGAAATCAACAAGCCTTTGGGGTTTCCGGAGGATGGCTCGCCAGAACCTCAAGGTCCGTATTACTGCCCCGTGGGTGCTCGCTTTGCTTTCGGAAGAGAACTTGTAGAAGAGCATATGGATATCTGTTTGGATGCTGGTTTGAACTTTGAAGGTATCAATGGCGAAGTGGCCATCGGACAATGGGAGTTTCAGATCTTTGCCAAAGGAGCCAAAAAAGCCGGCGACCAATTGTGGATCGCGCGATATTTGCTCGAACGTACTGCAGAAAAATATGGCGTTGCGATTAACTGGCACTGCAAACCACTTTACGATCTGGATTGGAATGGGTCTGGAATGCACGCCAATTTCTCGAATTCGTTTATTCGAAATGCCGCGTCTGAAGAAAAAATCAAAATGGTGTGCGAAGCTTTTAGACCGGTAGTCAAAGAACATATCGAAGTCTATGGTGCCGACAATCATTTACGCTTAACCGGAAAACACGAAACGGCTTCCATCCACGATTTTACCTACGCGCCTTCAGATCGTGGAGCATCCATCCGAATTCCTCTAGAAACCGTACGAAACGGATGGAGTGGCTACTTAGAAGATCGTCGACCAAATTCTTCGGCAGACCCTTATAAAGTGGCATCGCGAATCATCGAAACGGTGAGTCAGGTTTCGTGACGAAATAGAAGGATTACTTTGATTGAATCTCGCTGAGGTGCTCGTGGTTAGTGGTCTATATTTCGATGAAAAGACAACCCAAATTTCCAGCTTTTATTCGAGGAATTCTTTTTAGCCGAGCTGTTTGTAACGCAGCAATACGCAGTTACTTCTTAATAACTTTCTTAACGACATAAGAGCGGTCTTTTAAACGAATCTTAAGCAAATAAAGACCTTTGTTGAGTTGCGAGAAATCTAATTTTTTGCTGTCGCCCCTAAAAATTAATTTAGAGGTGACATCATAAACTTCAACAGATGTAAACTCGGGAACATCGATAAACAATACATTTCTAACAGGATTTGGATATAAACTAACGTTATCAGTAGGATGATTTATTGTTGAAAGCACTTGGTCGTTCGTTGAAAACGAAATTAGTTTTCCATAATCCGATATCGGAGGAATAACAAAGGATTCCGATGTAATAAAATATCTGTTGGCTCCAGCGTGAGTAATTCCCTCTGCTTGTTCGAAACCTAAACTGTTTGCAATGGATGTTTGTGTATTGGTTCCTGAAAAAATATCGTTGTCCTGAAAGTTTTCACTAACCCACACAAAAGGTTGTAGTATGGAGGTGTAGCCTATAAAATATACTTTTTCTGTTGCGGGATTGTAAGTGGCACCCGTAATCAATCCGCCACTGGCTAACCTTGATGTTAATGGATCTACAGAATAAGTTCCGCTATTTTTTGGAATTGAGTATCCCTTCGTTGTGCCATCAATCCAATTTTTTGTGAATAGAATTAAGTTGTTTTCATCAAAGGAAATCAATGCTTCTGCATCCCAGGGTGTGTTATTCGGATTTGTAGAAAAATCCACTTGATCTGAATAGCTGTAATTTATCACCTCAGCGGTTATGTTGGTGGAAGCCAAGAAATCACTTTTAGCTATTTTATAAATTTTCAAATCGGTTCTGTCGCCACTGTTGTTCCCTATATCGCCAATATAAATTGAAGTGTCATCTTGCGCAATATCTTCCCAGTCTACATTGGTGGCATTGGTAATGGTAAGTGTTCTCGTAATAGTCCCAGTGATGGTGTCTAATTCATAAAGTTTATTTTCATGACCCGAATCGTTGTGAGAAATAAGTTTATTGTTAAAAAAAATCGCTCCAGATGATTCATTTAAAACTTCAGGTAATGGAAATTTCTCTTCCACATTTGTTATCTGTGCAGCACTGTGGAATATTCCTAAAATTAGGGCGAATAATGTAAAAATGTTCTTCATTGATTTGAATCAGAATATATCGGCAAAACTAAGTTTTAATTTCCAATGATCGTTAATTTCTTTCCTATACTTTCGTTAAATTTAAAAACGCATTGTATCGCCCTTCTTTATTCTTAAATCGCTACTTGATAATTCTGATTTTCAGTAGTATAAGCGCTGAATAAAAATATCTTTTCCAGCTTGTTTTTGCCGTTTAGCTTTAGTTCGAACTTTAGCGTAATTGTCTTTTGAACTTGTCATCAGCTCACTTTTTTATCGATGGAAAAATACAGGCAAATAATGTATTGGCAGGATTGAAAAAAATATAATTTCAAAAGGAAGGGGGTTGTGCATACCGTTAATATTTCTACGACAAGCTGACGTATATTATGATGATATTGTTGGTTTTTTTTGACTAGCGATTACCTGCCCGACGTGGTGGCGTGCAGCCTATTAATTTATCAAATAAATCTGTTTTGGTGATGTATGTTTCGGAATCCAGTCCTTTCCGTTTTTTGTCAATTTCTATCACACCGAAATAATCTAAAAACCTATCAAATATTCGTGTGGAGTAACACCTTGTCGCGTATCTTTTCAAAGTGCTATAGGTTGTCTCGAGAGAAACTAACAATTGTGGAAAGGCTTTAAAATATCGTTCCGCGTAAAAGGAATTCAATCGCTTTTTATGTCCATATTTCGACAATAAAATTAATGTGAACCCCCATCCAAGTTGCCCAATTTGGTCTTCGTCATATCCATCGTAATACGCCCAATTAAATTTTGTGGCAAATGTTGAGAATACCAACTGAAGCAATTTGTGATTGTCTTTTAGAATCTCTCTCGATTTTTTTGTCAGACTTATTTTTCCGTTTCTCTTTTTAATCAATCTAGCGAGATCAACCAGAATGTGCGTTAGATTAACAGACATAGAATCGGCTTCTTTGTATATTTTATAAAACCCGTCTGGTTGTGCTAACTTAGCCTGCAGTACAAGTTAAGTACAAAATCTTATTTTTGTATTATGACACAGAAAAGAAAAATTTATGATGCAGCTTTTAAACGACAAGCTGTGGAATTAAGTAAGGGAAAGAAGAACCTTTCTGAACTAGCTAGAGAGCTTGGTATAAAGCCGCATTACTTATATAACTGGCGCAAGGAGCTCGAAGAATTTGGTGAAGGTAGTTTTCCAGGCAATGGCAACTTAAAACAAACTCCA
>Ga0209075_1001368_pt1 | contig 22896 bp, 18 predicted proteins | sample Stecom2011_FD_187523 | JGI IMG/M metagenome (GOLD analysis project Ga0209075, IMG submission 187523) | Agricultural soil microbial communities from Utah to study Nitrogen management - Steer compost 2011 (SPAdes) (version 2) | ecosystem: Environmental > Terrestrial > Soil > Agricultural land...
GGTTGTTCTGACCATTGCTGCCTCGTTTGCGCTTGGTGGGGCGCTCGAACATACCGGTGCTGCCGGTTACCTGGCTGAAGCCGTGCTTGGCCTGAGTAACGGTAGTGCATTGGTGGCGTTGTTACTGGTCTATTTGGTGGTGTCGGTACTCACTGAGGTGATTACCAATAACGCAGCAGCGGTTCTGGTTGTGCCCGTGGTGTTGTCTCTGACCCAGGCGATGGGCGTGGCGCCCGAGCCGTTCATTATCGCCGTGATGATGGCCGCTTCGGCAAGCTTTGCAACTCCGCTGGGCTATCAGACCAACATGATGGTGTTTGGTCCCGGTGGCTACCGGTTTGCTGATTTTCTACGGGTGGGTTTGCCGATGAATCTGTTTATCGGCGGGGTTACCGTGACAGTGATTGCGTTGGTCTATGGAGTGTGACCGGCATTGGCAAGAATGTCGCAACAGAGTACCTGTACAGTGCCCATGTGGTTGTAGGCGAGTGACAGGGTGACGCACATGTAGGCGCCCGTTACGCACAGATAGGGCGTTGTAACGTGCAGGTGATCGGGTTGATCCAGCGCCTGACGAAGGTACTGCTGCCTGAACCAGTCGGCACTGGTCGTATTCTCAAGAGGCTTGAAACGAGGGTCCTGATTACGGATGGTGATATCTGAGACCAGAGTGTCCGCAATCTGTACGCCCCGGTCATCGACCAGATAGCAACGCGATACGGCGGGGTGCTGAAGCAAACCTGCGCACGCCTGCTCCATGGACATCCCCTGTTGCAGACGCTCGGTTGCGCTCTTGAAGGGCGAGCTGAAAAAAGTGACCAGTTGTCGGGTGGGGTCCTGGGTGATCTGTTTTCTTTTTTTGTACTCTGTCAGCAGGTCTTCCAGGTCGGCCGGTGGGTGGGGCAGCTCACCCAGGTTTGTGCAGGGTCTCTGGAAGTAGAAGCCTTGCACGAAATCGACCCCGGCGTCGATTGCGATCATGACTTGATCCCGCGTTTCTACACCTTCCAGCAGGACCAGGCACCCTGACTGATGCAGCAGCGACACCATGCCATTGAGGATCTGGCGGGCCCGGTGGTCTTCGGCGGCACGGGTTAAAAGTGAACGGTCCAGCTTCACGATATCCGGCGACAGGTTCCAGATTCGTTCGAAATTCGAATGCCCGGCTCCGAAGTCGTCAATGGCGGTCAGGCAACCGAGCTCGCGGTAATAAGCCACGGTTTCTCTCAGCCTGTCTGCGTCATCGGTTGGCTGCTCGACAATTTCCATCACGATGCGGTGGGCCGGCAGGCCGGTTTTCTTCAAGAGCTGACCAAAAAAGGAGTCTGAGTGGTTTCCGCTGGTCACGACGCGCGGAGACACGTTCAGAAACAGCCAGTTCAGCTGGTCTTTGATCCCGCTGTAATTCCGGACATGAAGGTAGCGGCAAAGCCGGTCGAGCAAAAGGTTTTCGGCTTCTGACGAGGGCAGATCAAACAAGTGAAGAGGAAGAACGGCCGAGTTGTCGTTGTCGAACGCTCGTATCAGGGCTTCATAGCCTACCGTGCGCTTGTGGGCAATGCTGTAGATTGGCTGCAGGGCTGTACGTAAGGTGAGCCCTCTGAAGTCGGCGGTCCAAGTACCCCCTTGCTGACTAAGCATGGGTGATAGCAAGTCTACTTCATGCGCCGGTAGCATTTCTGTAAGGCTATGGGACATAGGCAGGTCTGGACCATATGGCAAAATCTACAGCTGCGCGCAGGTGCAAACGCAGACACTGAGTTATCAGCCAGAGTGCCCATATCCCTGGCACAGCTACCTGTATTTCAAGGCTTTTTCAGTTTCTTTCATGAGATTGCCAAAAAAGTGAAAGGATTACCACTGCTTAATGATGGAAACACGAAACAGTTTGTATCCGCCGCTGTTGAAGACGGACGTACTGGAACCATAAAAAAACCCGGCAAAGCCGGGTTTCAGAGATATCAGTTGTTGCTGGGGACTACTACGGATTCGTCGAAATCGAGTTCCATGTCGTTTCCTCTCGGTCACTGAGGCCCCGCGACGGGGCAATTGAGTAAGTATGGTAAAAGTTTATCTTTGTTATAAATTTGCACAATCCGTAGAACCCCTATACGACTAAAGTGCCCGGTGCGATACCTCGCAAGTGGTAGGGAAAGTCAGTCAGAAAAACTGATGCTTGGCCGCAAAACATTTTGATTTGATTGCGACCATCAGGCTTCTAGACTTGGGGCAAGTTTCATTCATCCGATATCCGGGCCCTGTGGAGGCAAGAGTTAATGGCAATGCGAAATTCCGATAGCCGTTATGGCTGGGCGGCAGTGGTCATGCACTGGCTGGTTGCGGCGGCTGTTATCGGCTTGTTTGGCCTGGGGTTCTGGATGGTGGAACTGTCCTATTACGATGAGTGGTATCGAAAGGGGCCGGACATCCACCGGGCGATTGGCATTCTGCTGTTTGCGGTGGTGGTCATTAGGCTGTTGTGGCGTCTGGTCAACCCGGTCCCCGCGCCACTTCCGGGCCACAAACCGTGGGAGATTCTGGCCGCCCATGTGGCTCACTGGTCTCTGTATCTGTTGATGTTTGTGGCGATGATCAGCGGGTATCTGATCTCTACGGCGGATGGCTCTTCTATTGGCGTGTTCGGGTTTTTTGAAGTGCCTTCGGTCACTGGCAGAATAAAAGGTATGGAAGACACGGCAGGTGTTATCCACTACTGGGCCACCTGGGCTCTGGTTGCCATGGCCGGGGTGCACGCCCTGGGCGCCCTCAAACACCACTTTATTGATAAAGATGCGACGTTACGGCGGATGGTCGGAAGGCCCTGACGTTTCAAGTTTTCGAAATTTTGTGAAACCAATGAATGCATCAAAGGAGAACACTATGAAAAAACTGATACTAGCTTCCGCAATCTCACTGGCGGTTGCCACGTCAGCGCAGGCTGACGAGCACAGCGGCACCTATGCTTTTGACACCCAGGGTGCACACCAGTTTATTACCTTTAAAATCTCCCACCTGGGTTACAGCTGGCTTTACGGTCGCTTCAACGATTTTGATGGTCAGTTTGTCTACGATGCGGCAAATCCCGAAAACAGCACCGTTTCCGTGACCATTGACACCTCAAGTGTGGACAGCAATCACGCTGAGCGCGACAAGCACCTGCGCAGCGAGGATTTCCTGCATGTGAGTGAGTTCGAGCAAGCGACGTTCAAGAGCAAGCGGGTTGAGCTCGATGATGAAGGCGAGGCCGATATTGTTGGTGATCTGACCCTTCGTGGCGTTACCCGGGAAATCACCCTGGACGCCGAGCTCCTGGGCCACGGCTCCGATCCCTGGGGCGGATATCGTATGGGTTTTGAGGCGGAAACCGAGCTGCGCCTGGCAGATTTCGGCATCCCCATGAACCTTGGCGAGGCTTCAGAAACGGTGGAAATCAAGATTTCCGTAGAAGGCATTCGCCAGTAAGCGCTGGCTATCTTCGGGTACTGGTTCCGGGTTAAACCCGGAACCGCCCCGTCTGCTTTTCCAGCTCCGTTGCGTAACTTTCCAGTGATTTACTGATACCGTCGATGGCCCGTGAACGCTCCGCGCTCGCTGCGGCAAGGTCGTTGATGTCCGTGATACTGCGGTTGATCTCGTCGATGACCTGAGTCTGTTGCTCAGTGGCAGAGGCCACGCTGGTGTTCACGTCGTTTATATTGGAAATGGCTTCCAGAATGGCTTGCAGTTCCTGTTCTGCTTCTGTGGCCAGTTTTTCCGTCTCGGTGGCTTCCTTGCTGCCGGTCTCCATCACATTCACAACATCAGAAACACCCGTCTGAAGTGACGAAATCATGGTCTGAATGTCTTCTGTGGACTGCTGTGTGCGCTGTGCCAGCGTTCGCACTTCATCGGCCACCACAGCAAATCCACGGCCTTGTTCGCCTGCACGGGCGGCCTCGATGGCGGCATTGAGCGCGAGCAGGTTGGTTTGCTCGGCAATACCACGAATGACGTCGAGCACGGAGGTGATGTTATCGGAGTCAGACGACAGCTTTCGGATCACGTCAACCGCCTTGGATATCTGCGCCGCCAATCGGTGAACCTGTCGGGACGAGTTGCGGATAATCTGGGCGCCATTGTGCCCTTTGGTTTCTGCTTCACGGGTGATTTCAGCGGCTCTGGAAGCGTTGCCTGCTACCTCTTCAATGGCGCTTTGCATTTCATTGATAGCGGTTGCGACCATGGAAATGGAATCGGTTTGTCGCGTGACCCCCTCATTGTTGTCGTTCGCCGCGGATGCCAGCTCGGACGCGCCCTGACCAAGATCACGGCTCAGCCCCTGGATAGAGCCGATCATGCCCTGAAGGTTCTCGAGTACATGGTTGAAGCTCGTTGCCAGCTGGCCGAGATCGTCATTGACAGTCACCGGAACGCGTTTGGTCAGGTCACCTTCACCCTGTGCGATGTTGTCGAGTTGCTCCCGCAGGGCAGCGATGGACTGGATGATCAGCTTCAGGAAGATAATGAACAGTACGATGCTCAGAATGATGGCAATGACGGTGATCGCCAGAATGGTAGCCGAGCTGGAGGTGCCTTCAGCGGAGGCCTCTGAAGAACGCTTCTGAGCCTGGGCATCCGCATGGCCTCCTGCTTCGTCGTAGAAGCCTCTGAGCTGGTCAAATAACGGCGTGGTTTCCCGTGCAGCCAGGCTTCGAGCCTGGTCGGGATCGCCATTGCGCGCCAGTTCAATCACTCGGCGGGCCGACATTTCCCAGCGATCGAATGCGTTCGAGAAGCCTTGGGTGACATCCGAAATGCCGGTCCCTTTCAGGCGCTCGGCGCTCTCTTCATAGCGTCGCCTGGCCTGTTCGGCGTTTTCGTCAAAGTCTTTCAGTGAGTTGGCAGTATCTTCGTTGTTGAACGCCTGGTCTACCAGGGTCATCTGGGCGACGAGTGCCTGATAGAGGTCCCGGTCACCATTGAGAATTTCGCTTACAGACGGCAGATAGGTCGCGGCTATGTCATCGGTATCTGATACCAGATTTCGCGCCGTCTGAACGCTGAACACCCCGACAACGATTAACGCAAGGGCGGTGATCACAAACGGTAGTGCGATTTTTGACCGAAGTCCAAGATGCTTCAATGAATTCATGATACCCCCGCAAATGTTGACTCTTTTTCTTCAAGATTAGCAGGGGGTTGGGATATGTCACTTATGAAGGCGGGGGAGAGCGATAGAAATTCAGGAACCAGCGGCTGTTAATGGCTCCCGGATTGTTCGTTGGCTCGGCAGAGGTGTCGTTGGCGCAGGAACTGGCCAACAAAGATAACCACCCAGATCAGAAACCCGGCCCAGAGGTAGGGTTCCGGAACCTGGAAAGTGCCGCTGATGGCAAACTCCACCAGAAGCATCAGAACCACCGCAAGAACGGCGTTCACGAGTGCCGTTATCATGGCGTGCCCGCAGGCTTTGAGATTGGGTGTCATAGGTTTCCGCTTGCTCAGAGAAAAAACGGCGTTCTAAATACAGCAGCGAGAATACGATGCACGTTACAGACTCTCCATTCGGGAATTCCGCTATTGGAAATTGGTGTATCGCGGCTGGCCTCCATATAATGACGGCCAACTTTCCCGGTAATATTCCCGGGTACCAAAGTCATATTTTAAAACAGGCAGTTAAGGCAAAGGGGCATCCATGCCAGAGTTTCAGACGACGGATGAAGGTTTCGAGCGGGTAGCGCTTCGGGATTATACCGAGAAAGCCTATCTCGATTACTCCATGTACGTGATCCTCGACCGTGCCTTGCCCAACGTGGGTGACGGGCTCAAGCCGGTTCAGCGGCGGATTGTGTATGCCATGTCGGAGCTGGGGCTGAAGTCCACCTCCAAGTACAAGAAATCGGCACGAACGGTGGGTGATGTCCTGGGTAAGTTCCACCCCCACGGTGACAGCGCCTGCTATGAAGCCATGGTGCTGATGGCACAGCCGTTCTCGTATCGATATCCGTTGGTGGATGGCCAGGGCAACTGGGGTTCACCAGACGACCCGAAATCTTTTGCGGCCATGCGTTACACCGAATCCCGCCTGGCCCGGTTTGCCGATGTGCTGCTGAGTGAGCTTGGACAGGGTACCGTCGACTGGACACCGAATTTTGACGGCACCATGGACGAGCCTTCGGTACTGCCTGCCCGCCTGCCGCATGTGTTGCTGAATGGCACCACGGGCATCGCGGTGGGTATGGCGACCGATATCCCGCCCCACAACGTGCGGGAAGTGACGGCGGCCTGTATTCGCCTGCTGGATGAGCCTGATGCCACGGTTGACGAACTTTGTGAGCACGTGAAGGGTCCGGATTTTCCGACGCTTGCAGAGATCATCACGCCCCGTAAGGATCTCCGGCAGATGTACCAGACCGGCCGCGGCTCTTTGCGCATGCGGGCCCGCTGGATAAAGGAAAGCGGGGAAATTGTCATCACGGATTTGCCGCATCAGGTGTCTGGCAACCGCGTGCTTGAGCAGATTGCTCATCAGATGCAAGCCAAGAAGCTGCCCATGGTGGCGGATTTGCGGGATGAGTCTGACCACGAAAATCCGACGCGCCTGGTGATTGTGCCGCGCTCCAATCGCGTCGATCTGGACGGGCTGATGGCCCATCTGTTTGCCAGTACGGACCTTGAGAAAACCTATCGGGTAAACATCAACGTCATCGGCAACGATGGCCGTCCCGGTGTCAAAGGCCTGCACCAGATTCTGACCGAGTGGCTGGCGTTCCGGAAGATCACCGTGACCCGCCGCCTGCAGCACCGTCTGGACAAAGTACTGGCACGCCTGCATTTGTTGGAAGGCCTGTTGATTGCCTACCTGAATATTGATGAGGTGATCGAGATCATCCGTACCGAGGACAAACCGAAGGCCGAGCTGATGGCACGCTTTGGTTTGTCTGCCGATCAGGCGGAAGCCATTCTTGAGTTGAAACTGCGCCACCTGGCGAAACTGGAAGAAATGAAGATTCGCGGCGAGCAGGATGAACTGGCCGTGGAACGAGATGAATTGCAGGCTATTCTCGGCTCCGAAGAGCGTTTGCGGGAGCTGATCAAGACCGAACTCCTGCAAGACGCGGAAACTTATGGCGACGATCGCCGGTCGCCGATTGTGGAGCGTGAAGAGGCCAAAGCCTTCAGTGAAACCGATCTGGTCTCTAACGACCCGGTGACGGTTGTGCTGTCTGACAAAGGCTGGGTTCGCGCCGCCAAGGGCCATGACATTGACCCTGCCGGCCTGAGCTACAAATCCGGTGACCGCTTTGCCCTCGCTGCGAAGGGGCGGAATAACCAGCAAACTATTTTCCTGGATTCAACGGGCAGAGCTTACGCGCTGATGGCTCATACCTTGCCGTCGGCCAGAGGGCAGGGTGATCCGCTCACCGGCCGGATCAATCCTCCGTCCGGTGCGACCTTTTCGGGCCTGCTGATGGGCGACCCCGAGCGGAAAGCACTGCTGGTGACCGATGCAGGCTACGGCTTCGTAACGTCACTGAATGACATGATCAGTAAAAACCGGGCCGGTAAGGCGGTGGTGTCGGTACCCAAAGGCGCCAGAATCATGTCGCCGGTCATGGTGCCGGAAACCGCCACAACGCTCTATCTGGCGGCTGTCTCTAACGAGGGCCGTATGCTGGTGTTCCCGCTCAGTGAGTTGCCAGAGCTGGCCAAAGGCAAGGGCAACAAGATCATCAGTATTCCGTCGGCGCGGGTACAGAGTCGGGAGGAATACGTGGTGGCCATTGCGGTATTCGGTGAAGAGGATCAACTCGAGATCCGTGCCGGTAAGCGTAAGTTGGGGTTGAAGTTCGGTGACCTCGAACACTATCTCGGAGAGCGTGGTCGTCGTGGGCACAAGTTGCCCCGTGGTTTGCAGCGCGTCGATGGTATTGATGTGATTCCCTCAGCCGCCAGGGCAGAGGAAGAGGAGAGCGTGGACAGTGAGTGAGCTGGTACTGGTGAATGTGTCCGGCCGTGACAAGCCTGGATTGACCTCGGAAATTACCGGGATTATGGGTCGGTACGATGTTCGCATTCTGGATATCGGCCAGGCAGTGATCCACGATCATCTGACCTGGGGTATTTTGATCGAGATTCCGGACGAGTCGAAATCTTCTCCGGTGATCCGCGATTTGTTGTTTCGCCTTCATGCGCTGGATCTTCAGGTGCGATTTGCGCCGATTACGGTGGAGGAGTACCAGGCCTGGGCGGAGGGCAGGAATCGCGCCTGCTATATCGTCACGCTGCTGTCCAGGGACATCAAGGCAGAACAGATAGCCCGGGTATCGGCAATTACTGCTCGCCATGGTTTGAACATCGACAACATCACCCGGCTGTCGGCACGGCCGTCCCTTAATTCCGGTGACAACCGTATTGCCTGTGTCGAATTTTCTGTAAGGGGCACGCCCTCGGATCTGGAACAGTTGCGAGCCGATTTTCTGCACATTGCCGGTGAAATGAACGTCGACATTGCGTTTCAGGAAGATTCCATTTTCCGGCGTAACCGCCGTCTGGTGGTGTTCGATATGGATTCCACGCTGATCGAAGCGGAGGTCATTGATGAGCTGGCCCGTGAGGCAGGTGTGGGTGACCAGGTTGCCGAGATCACTGAGCGGGCCATGCAGGGCGAGCTGGACTTCAGCCAGAGCTTTGCTGAACGGCTGTCTCTGCTTAAAGGGCTGGATGAGTCGGTTCTGGAAAGCATTGCCAATCGGCTGCGCATGACCGAAGGCGCCGAGCACCTTATCCGCAGTCTCAAGGCATTGGGGTACCGTACCGCCATTCTGTCCGGTGGCTTTACCTACTTTGCTCGCCACTTGCAGCAGAAACTTGGTATCGATTATGTCTACGCCAACGAGCTGGATATCGTTGATGGCAAGGTGACAGGGCAGGTGAAAGGGCAGATTGTAGACGGCAAACGCAAAGCTGAATTGTTGCTGGAAATCGCTGAAAAAGAGCACATTTCCAGAGAGCAGGTCATCGCAGTGGGTGACGGTGCCAACGATTTGCCCATGTTGAGCCAGGCCGGGTTGGGTGTTGCCTTCCGTGCCAAGCCACTGGTGAAAGAGTCAGCGAGGCATTCCATTTCAACCCTCGGGCTGGATGCGATTCTGTATCTGATTGGTTTCCGCGAGAGCGACACCAATCAGACACTGCAGAACCAGAACAACAGCCACTGATAACACAAAAGGGGCGGAGGTGTTCAGCCTCCGCCCCTTTTTTACGTCTGCTGTACCGTACTGGGTCAGTGGTCCCCGAAGTCGTAATTCATCTCGGGTACCGGCGCCTGCAGGTAGTAACCCTGGATATAGTTCACCCCGGCCTGCCAGAGCGTGGCCAGTACGCTGGCGTTCTCCACCAATGGAATGATGGTGAGCTTTCCGGCGTTTTGCAGGCTTTTCACCAGCTCCTTGACCTGCTCCTTCACCTTGTCGCTCTTCTGGATCTCCTCCGTGAAGGAGCCATCGATCTTCACGTAGTCTGTGTCGATGTGCTTCAGGGTATTGAACGGGTTGATGGCGCAGCCGAACTGGCTGATGGACACCTTGCAGTGCAGCTCATGAACCGCTTTGGTGAAGTCCTTGGCTTGCTTCATGAAGTTGTTGGCATCGCCCTCACGGATCTGGAAAATCAACGAGTCACCAGGCAGACGTGCGGCCTTGAGGGCAACGCTGAGCCAGGGTGTGAAGGTTTTGTCCTGCAGGGTTTCTGCCGTGATGTTCAGGAATAACCGGGTGTCATGGCCGCGTGAGCGGTGGCTGGCCAGCTGTTTGATGGTTTGCAGGATCACCCAGCGGTCAATTTTGATCGCGGTATCGTGCGGGCCCATCGGCGGCAGGAAGTCGTAGGGCGAGACTTCTTCGTTGTCCTTGTTGAGCATTCTGACAAAGGCTTCGTAGTGCTCTTCGCCTTCGCCTCGCAGGTTAATGATTGGCTGGAACAACAGTCGGAAACGGTTTTCATCCAGTGCCCGCAGGATCGCCTCAACCGAGTTGGACTCATCCAGGCTTTCATAGGTGGCCGGGTTGTATACGACAATCCCGTTGCCAGCTTCATGGCCCGGTTGCTTTTTAACTTCAGCCGAGGCGGTGTGTGCCCGCCCAAGCAGCTCTTCGGCTTTCGGGGAGTTCTCGGTAATGGTGGCAACCCCGATGGAGACGGTCAGGGGAACGGTGCGGCCATTGATGTCAAACAGGTGATCTTCCACAGCCTTGCGGACTTTCTCGCAGAGCTTTTCCATGGTCTTATCGTCGCACGGAAGGCACATCAGGCAGAACGCATCATCGCTGAGGCGGGCCAGGGTCATCTCTTCACCGGTATTTTCCTTCAGAAGCGTAGCAAGATCGCCGAGGAGCAAATCTGCTCCGGAGATGCCCACCTGGCTTTTCATGGACAGGAAATTATCGAGGGCAATGTACGCCAGGGCGCCGCTTTCGTTGTGCTTGCCAGCGTTGGCAATGGTCTGGGCCAGCGCATCCATCAGGTATTGACGGTTATACAGGCCGGTGAGAAGGTCCTGGCTACTGATCTGTTTCAGTTTTTCTTCGAGTTCGGCATCACTGTGCTCTGGCTGCAGCACAATCTGGGTGCACACTTCACTGTCGTAGGTCGCGGCAGAAACCGACATGGTGACGCTCAGCTCGTTATCATCACTGCGGCGCGCGGTGCAGTTGAGGGTCATGCCGTCTTTGCCCTCTTCGGCAAAGGCTTTCATGAATTCCTTGTACTTTTCCTGGCTTTCAGGAGTCAGCGTATCCAGCACCGGTATGCAGATGAGGTCATCAATATCATCGTAGCCGAGAAATTCCATGTAGGACTGGTTGGCATAGATGTGCATGCCGTCATTGATGTAGGCAATCGCGTCTTTCGAGCTCTCCAGCAGCAGCTGGCAACGCTGTTCGGCTTCCCGGAGGTGTGACTCCAGAACCCGGCGCCTGCGGCGTTCCTCGAGTGATGCCAGTTCCCGTTTTGCCGCCAGAACCAGCAGGTCTGTGTATTCAAACGGAATGGCATCCTGGGCGCCGGCTCGCAGAATGCCCACTTCCCGCTCCCGATTGCGTTCTTCGGTAAGAAGGATGAACGGAATGTCTTTGTCCATTCGCTTCACCAGGGCAAGGGCGTCGTCTGCGCCAAATTCCTGCTCCAGATCCCGGGCAAGAAGCAGGTCCCAGTTCGAGGACTTCAGCGCTTCTTCGAGGTCTTCTTCAGAGGTTATCCGGTGCGCCCTGGTTGCCCTGCCAGAATTGCGGAGCAGGCTAACCATTGTTTCGGCGTCATTCTGGGATGGATCAAGAATCAGCAGGTGGACTGTGGCGTTTTTTTTCTGCATTCGTAAGACGTCTCATGGTACCCGTTGATGGTGCCGGCCCATCTTTTGCGCAGCAGAATGGTGGTTGCTGTGTTATCCGTAAACGGCAGACAGCCGGCTGATCATTCAGGCTGAATGATGCAGGGGTTGGCGCTTAATAACAACCCTGGCACGCCCCTGCATGCTCAGTTTGGCCTATAGCGATGGCCACAGGGAATCGAACTCATCTTCGGTGGTGCCCGGGCCAGAAGGCGGAGCGCCATTCGGTGCAGTGAGAGCCACCGGGCTTTGTAACTTGAGTTCGAACTGGCTGATGCTTCCTGTCGCCGATACCTTCTTTAACAGTTGGCCCTGGTCTTCACGCCCGTCATGCAGTAGCGAGATGCGGCTGCCACTTTGAAACGGTAACCGAGGAGTTATCAGTGTCGCCGCCTGATTCACAACGCTGATTTCCGGTAACAGAAGGCCTCGCAGGTACTCACTGCTGTTGCCGACTTTCTGAATCAATCGCACGGCGCACGGCGCTGCACTCGGCGCCAGCAGTTCGATTCCCACCTGAGTGCCCTGGTTCTTGATCTGCCGAAGCCAGCGCACAACCGCAACACTCCAGGGGTGTGAAGACTGTTCCCGAACACCCAGAACTTCTCCCGCCTGGAGTGATGGCGGAACGTTCGTTTCCCAGGCAACACAGTAACCACCCGGGCTGGTGTTGATCAGCAGGGCGTGGTGTGATTTTGGTTGAGTCTTGTCGTGACTCGGTGTCGCGAGTGCGCCAGACGCGCCGCGGAAGTTGATCGGTGTGTCTGATGAGTGCAGTCGGTCTTCCTGAATGCCGGCATCGTGGGCGCCAGACCAGGCGTCGGCCTGCCGGTTCGCGTTGCGAATAAACAGGTTTCCCTGCTCGTGGTGGTCGCTTTCGTTGCCTTCAAGAAACTCGCTGAACGCCTTTTGACCAGCGACAAAATAATGGGCCGCAGTCAGGCCGACGCACACTTCCAGGGTTCCCTGGCTGGATATCCGGTTGAAGTTGCGCTTGGCCAGAATGCCCAGTGCCTGACTCAGGTGCGTCAGCAAGGTGTCGCTGACAGCCGGAGGAATGTTCAGAGGTGTGGTCGCTGAGGTGTGATTGCGCCGCGCGTGCAGCGCATCGGCCAGGTGTGCAGAAAGATCCCGGGTGTCGAAACCAATGCTTTCGTCGCCTGGTTTGCTATCCAGCAGGCTGCGATAGACCGGCGGCGAGTCTTTTTCCAGGTTGACGACAAACAGGCTGTCAGAACCCTGGTCCGGGCCGCATTCACAGTAGCTGGTCCAGGCTTCAAACAGCTCGTAAACGTGAGTCAGCTCGGATTGCCGTAATTGATTGGGTCTCGAGCAGCCCAGCAGCAGTATCCGCTTGTAACTGTCCGCCACTGCACTGGACCGACGATGCTTCAGCATGTCGTCGTCGACTTCCTGGCCGCTGAGCTTGTGGCGGTTGGCGAACCGGAACAGGCGATGGCACTCGAGCCAGCTTTGGGCCGGGCTGGGACAGTACAACTGGTGGGATCTCAGAATCGTGGAGCCCAGCTCGGAAATCGCACGGTGAATGGCCGTGGCGATGGGTTTCCGATGCTTGTCGACACCGCCGTTATCAATGAATTCCAGAACGCAGAGCTTGTATCCGCTCGCCAGGTGCAATTGAAGAGCCTGGGTGAGGTTGGCAATTTTCCGCTGCTTTTCCGGCAGTGCGATCGCCAGCCCGAGAAAATGCCTGGACAGCTCGTTGCACACGAAGTGGATTCTGTCCCGGACCAGTTCGAGAAACTGCATACGTTGCTGAGGGGGCAGAAACAGATGGTTCAGCTCAATAATGGCATGGTAAAGCTGCCGGGACGCTTCGCCAATATTGGCCATGGGTAACTGGTCAATCCAGGTGCGAAACGCCTTGGGCGTAGTGTCGCAAAAAGACAGGCTTGCGGTCTTCTGCTCAGGAACCTTCAGCTCGGGTTTCAGGATCATGCCATCCATGTTCTCACGCCAATGTCTGGATTGCGTTGGGTGCATTCCGACGAAAACGCCGAAAATACAGGTCGTTATTGTTTCTGGTTATTGAACTGTAAAATAGCAAATCAGGAACAAAAAGCGAGAAAGTCACGAGTTGACAATCTTTAACAAGTGAAAAAGGGCCAACTTTTGCGACAGATCTCACGAAATGACGGGGATCGGCGTTTTGCTGTCCTGCCCGGGAAGCTCCCTCACCAGTCGCGGAACCAGGAAGCCCGGCAGAGTTTTCAGCATTTCCCCGACTATTTCCGCGGCTTTCGAATCGCTCACATTGAAGTGATGCGCGCCGGCAACCGGGTCGAAAGCGTGGAGATAATAGGGCAGTACGCCTGCGTCGAACAGCGTTTCGCTGAGTTGTGACAGTGTGACACTGGAGTCGTTGACGCCTTTCAATATAACGCTTTGATTGAGCAGGGTGACGCCGGCCTCCTTGAGCTTTCGGAAGGCCTGTCTGCTGGCGTGATCGATCTCGGCCGGGTGGTTAATGTGCATGACCATCACCTTTTGCAGCCTGCTCCGGTCCAGCCAGGCGAGCAGCTCATCACAGACCCTCTGAGGAACAACCACGGGCAACCGGGTATGGATGCGCAGCCGGCGAAGGTGGGGGACGGTGCCGAGCAAGTCTGCCCACTGGGACAGTAAACGGTCATTGACCGACAAGGGATCTCCGCCGCTCAGGATGACTTCGTTGATCTCGGGGCTGGCGGCAAGGGAGCTGATTACCTGGCGCCGATCCTCCGGGCTGAGCTTGTGGTCCTGGTAGGGAAAATGCCGGCGGAAACAGTAGCGGCAGTTAATGGCGCACTGTCCGGTCACCATCAGCAAGGCCCGGCTCTTGTATTTCCTGATCAGGCCCGGGGCCTGAATGGCTGTATTTTCTTCGAGTGGGTCTCGCACGAAGCCCGTTTGGTCTTCGCCTTCATCGGCTAGCGGTAAAACCTGGCGTAGCAACGGGTCGTCAGGGTTGCCGGGCTGCATGCGCTGGATATAGGGCTCAGGCACCCGGACAGGGAATTGTTGGTGGCCGCTCTTTGCGCCCGCCAGCCATTTATCTGCGGGCAGCCCAAGACGCTCCAGCAGCTGTTCGGGGTGGCATATGGAGTTGCTGAGAATCTGTTGCCAGCTCTGACTATCAGCAAGTGCGTCAGAGGCCGTGCCGAAGCTGGTTGACCGATGGCTGACATCGCGGGCTTCTATACGGGCAGGGGTTCGCTGTATCATAGCGACCTTTGAAATTTTAACGACAGTATGTCAGGTGGACATTTCATGGCTTCATATTCTACCAACGAATTCCGCGGCGGTCTCAAGGTTTTGCTGGATGGCGATCCTTGTATCATCCTGGAGAACGAGTTCGTCAAGCCCGGCAAGGGGCAGGCATTTAACCGTGTCAGACTTCGTAACCTGATGACCAACCGGGTCTGGGAGCGGACGTTCAAATCAGGTGAAAGCCTGGAGTCGGCCGATGTGATGGATCAGGACATGGAGTACCTGTACACCGATGGTGAGTTCTGGCACTTCATGCTGACCGACGGCTCTTTCGAGCAGTACGCTGCAGACGCTAAAGCCGTCGGCGACACCATCAAGTGGCTTAAAGAGCAGGACGTGTATACCGTCACCCTGTATAACGGAGCACCGCTTTCCGTAACGCCGCCGAACTTTGTTGAACTTGAAGTGGTCGATACCGACCCGGGCATGAAGGGCGATACCGCTCAGGGTGGCTCCAAGCCAGCCACACTGTCTACCGGTGCGGTGGTGAGTGTGCCTCTGTTCATCGTTATCGGTGAGGTCCTGAAAGTGGATACTCGTACCGGCGAGTACGTTAACCGCGTAAAAAGCAGCTGATACTCCGTGACTGAGATACCTGTCTGGCAGCCGACTGCCTCGCGGGACGTTCTGAAAAGCCGTGCACAGCAACTTGCTTATGTGCGCGGCTTTTTTGATGCGCGAGAGGTATTGGAAGTGGAAACGCCGGTGCTTGGCCGCCACGGTGTCACCGATCTGAACCTTGACGGCATATCGGCCGAGATCAGCGCGGGTTCGTTGAACGGCGGCTGGCTTCAGACCTCCCCCGAGTATCACATGAAGCGCCTGCTGGCAGCCGGTTCCGGTTGTATCTATCAGATTGCCCGGGTATTCCGGAATGGCGAGCGGGGGCGGCGACACAATCCTGAGTTCTCCATGCTGGAGTGGTACCGGGTCGGGATGGATGATTGTGAGCTCATGGCGGAGGTGTCAGATCTGGTATGCGGTTGGCTGGGTTGTGAACGGCCAGCGCAGCTTACCTACCGGCAAGCGGTGATGGCCAGTGCGGGCTTTGACCCGATGGCGATCGCCGATCACGACCTTCGCCAGTATTGCGAGCAGTGGCTTGAGCCTGAGCAGCTGGCTGGTCTCGGCCGGGATGGCTGCCTGGATCTTGTGATGAGCTTTGTTGTTGAGCCGCAGCTCGGAATTGGCCGCCCGGTTTTCATTACCCGATACCCGGCCTCTCAGGCAGCGCTGGCGAGAGTGTCGCTTGACGATGGTCACGAAGTCGCCCATCGATTTGAGCTTTACATTGATGGTCTTGAAATCTGTAATGGCTATTGGGAGCTGACCGATCCGGCCGAGCAGCGGCAGCGTTTCGGCGCCGATAACCAGCAGCGCAAACTGTCCGGCAAGCCTGAAATGGCATTGGATGAGGCGTTCATGGCGGCATTGGAGGCCGGTCTGCCCGATTGCTCGGGCGTGGCGTTAGGGCTCGACCGGCTCCTGATGCTGAAAGTTGAGGCAAATGCGATTGAAGAGGTGCTGGCTTTTCCGGTTGAGCGGGCCTGAGCCTGATCAGGCCTGTGGTTGAGCGAGTTTTCCGAAGGCTTCGCCCATTTTCACGGTTTTACCTGCAACCTGGTCAGCATTCCAGTCAACAGCGCCCTTGGGCATCACCATGACCACCGTAGACCCCAGGCGGAAACGACCCATCTCGTCGCCTTTCTCGAAATGCACGGCATCCTCTCCCGAATACTGCCACTGGGTGACCTGACTGGGTTTTGGTGCAACCACACCGGCCCAGGTGGTCTCCACGCTGCCGACGATCATCGCGCCTACCAATACCAGGGCCATTGGGCCGGCTTCGGTATCGAACATACAGACGACCCGTTCGTTACGCGCAAACAGGTTGGGAACATTCTCGGCGGTAACCGGGTTCACGGAAAAGAGCTTGCCCGGTACGTACACCATTTCTTTCAGCGTGCCGGCCATGGGCATATGAATGCGGTGGTAATCTTTCGGAGACAGATAGAGCGTGGCGAACGCGCCTTCGCGAAAAGGTTCCGCCCGGCTGCCATCGCCGCCAAGCAGTTCAGTCAGGCTGAAGGATTGTCCCTTGGCCTGGAATACCCGGTCGTCCGCGCTGACCTGGCCAAGTTGACTGATGGCGCCATCAACCGGGCTTACAAAAGCCTCGGGGCTCTGGTCGACGCTGCGTGCTCCGGGCTTCAGGGCGCGGGTGAAAAATGCGTTGAAGCTGGAGTAGGCGGTCGGATCTGATTCGGCGGCCTCGCTCATGTTTACGCCATAGCGGCCGATAAACCATTTGACCACGCGGTTTTTCAGGGCGGGAGTCCTGTCGCTGTCAGCGAGTTGCCCTGCCAGCCGGGAAACTGCCAGCTGCGGCGTTACGTATTGGCTCAGGACAAACAGTTTATCAAGCATCTGAGAAATCTCTCGGGTTAAAAACGGCGCAGTTTACCAAATTGCACCGAGTGTATAGAAATTGTTTCGCAGTTTCGCTGTTCAGGCAGAGGCTTGCTATTATCAGGGCGCATCTCGTGTTTGCGCTTAACGCACCGGGATGTGAGAGTGGCTGGTTTAGGCCATCAACCGGGCAACAAAAAAGGCGAACCCTTCTCTATGCTGCTGATTATTGGTGCGGTAGTTGTAATTGCAAGCGTCCTTGGTGGTTATGTGCTGCATGGCGGGAACCTTGCCGTGCTCTGGCAACCGACTGAAATCCTGATCATCGGCGGTGCGGCCGTGGGTTCGTTTGTTATTGCCAACCCGATGCACACGGTAAAGGAGGTCTTCAGTGGTTTGCTGAGGCTGTTGACCGGCTCGCCGTTCAACAAATCCTACTATATGGATCTGCTCAGCCTGCTGTATGAGGTGTTCGACAAATCCCGTAAGCAGGGTGTGATGGCCATTGAGGAAGATATCGATAATCCGGAAAACAGCCAGATCTTTACCCGCTACCCGGCCATCATGAAGTCCGGTCATCTTCTTGATTTCATTACAGACTATTTGCGCATCATCAGCTCTGGCAACATGGCGCCCCACGAGCTTGAAGGCATGATGGAAAACGAGATCGACAGCCGCCAGCACGAGCTGGAAGAGCCGGCTCACGCGGTCAATAAAATTGCAGACGCGCTACCAGGCCTGGGTATCGTTGCGGCGGTGCTGGGTATTGTTATTACCATGAATTTTCTCTCGGAAGGGCCCGAACGGATTGGCTTGAGTGTGGCTGCCGCCCTGGTAGGTACCTTTCTGGGCATCTGGATGGGCTACGGATTTGTCGGGCCCGCATCCATTGCGCTTGAGCACGCGGCCAAGTACGAACTTAAGGCCTATGAGTGTGTGAAGTCCGCGATCGTTGCGACGGTGTCTGGCCAGGCGCCGCAAATGGCCATTGAATTTGGTCGTAAAGCCCTGCCCACCGACAAACGGCCAGGATTCCAGGAACTGAATGATCACGTTCGATCCAAGTGATTGTACCTGCCGGTAGCCGGAGTTAAGCGTGGAAGAACAGCCGATTATCATCAAGCGTAAAAAGGTTGTCGCTGGCGGTCACCACGGCGGCTCCTGGAAAGTTGCGTTTGCAGATTTCGCCACGGCCATGATGGCCTTCTTCCTTGTGCTCTGGCTCACGGCAACCGCCTCGCCGGAACAGAAACTGGCGGTAGAGGGTTACTTCAAGGATCCGATAGGCTTTATGGAGGGAGGGTCCTCCAATCCTGTGGATCTCGAAGGCAGTGCCTCGGTAATCAACGAAGCGTCCCAGGACATCGAGTCGAGCACGATTCAGATTGAAGACCAGGTGGTCGACGAGTTGGCAGACACCCTTGAGCAGCGGCGTATGGAGGAGCTGTTCCAGGAACTCAAGGAGCGCATTGAACAGAACGAGACGCTGCAAGAGTTCAAAGACCAGCTGCTGATCGATATTACCGATGAAGGTTTGCGCATCCAGATCGTTGACCGGTCGGGCCGCCCGATGTTCGACAGTGGCCGTGCCGAGCTCAAATACTACTCCCAGGACATACTCTTTGAACTTGCCAAAACGCTGGGCTCGGTCAACAACAAGCTAAGCCTTACCGGCCATACAGACGCTACACCGTTTGGCGGCAGGCCCGGGTACACCAATTGGGAACTGTCGGCTGACCGCGCCAATACTGCCCGAAGGGCACTGGTTGCCGGTGGCGTCAGGCTCGAGCAGATTGCCCGGGTGGTAGGCCTGAGCGATTCCGTATTGTTCGATAAAGACAACCCGGTGGCACCGGTCAACCGGCGCATCTCGATCATCGTCCTGAACAAGAAAACGGCGGAAGGCATCGAAAGTGGTGCCGGCCGTTCGGATCAGCCGCTTATCGACCTGACCCGCCCAACCGAACAGCAGGAAGAAGAGGCGCTTGAGAAGCTGGAAGGTGGTGACTGGTTTGAAGAGCGCCCGGACCCCGCTCCGGGAGAACTGAGCTGGTAAATTATCCCGCCCCCTGAAGGGCGGCAGTGTTCAGGTCAGCTTCAGACCGCGGGCTTGCTGCTCTGCCATATCCTGAAGGATTCGGTGGAAACTCTTCAGCCGTTCCCTTGAAATGGCGCCGCTTTCTGCGGCCGCATCCAGCGCACACCCGGGATCGCCCATGTGCCGGCAATTCCTGAACTTGCACATTCCGATCAATGGCCGGATCTCGCGGAACCCGTACTCCACCTCTTGCGGTGTCATGTGCCACAGGCCGAACTCCCGAATACCTGGTGAGTCAATCAGATCGCCGCCGGCCGGCAGGTGAAACAGCTTGGCGGTGGTGGTCGTATGCACACCCTTGCCGGTGCTTTCGGACACGGCGCCCACCCGAAGCAGCTCATCGGGCAACAGTGTCTGAATAATCGACGACTTGCCTACCCCGGACTGCCCGACAAAGACGCTTGTCTTGTCGCGCACCAGTGCTTCAACCTCTGCCGCCGGCTCACCCTTGCACGCCACCGCTGACGTCCGCTCCACCTGATAGTCCAGCGCCTCGTAACGGGCGAGCAGGGTATCAATGTGAACTCTGTTCCGATCGTTAATCAGGTCTGTCTTGTTGAGCAGAATCACCGCCGGAATATCCGAGCTTTCGGATGCCACCAGATAACGGTCAATCAAACTGTCATGGGGCTCAGGTTCCGGTGCGATCACCAGAATGATGTGGTCAATGTTGGCCGCTACTGGCTTGAGTGCACCAAAATTATCCGGCCTCTGAAGCAGGTTTTCCCGGTCACACCGGGCCACGATGACGCCGGTCTCACTCTTTCCCGGCCGCCAGACTACCCGGTCCCCGGTGACCAGGCTGCTGATGTTCGCCCGCACAAAACACCGGAAAACCCGCCCGGTGTCATCACCCTGAAGTGCTTCAACGTCCAGTTGCTGGCCATAATGAGCAATGATCAACCCTTCCTGCTCGGGACCCAGCTCACCGGCTTCGGCCTGAGCCTCCACAGCTTTCTCTTTCCGGGCCATCCGGGTGGTACGCTCTTTCTGGATTTTCTCAATCCGCCATTGCTGGCGTTTGTTCAATTTGCGTTTGGCCATCTGGTTTCAAGTGTTCCGGGAAAGTGGTGTGACACATGATACGTGAATCATGGACAATAGGCAGAGTTTCTCAGCTTTGGAGTGTGGCCGCTCGGTCCTCGGCTTGGGTGCAGGTGCCGGCCGGGGACACCTTTCCGGGAGACGCTCGAGACGTCCCTGTTCGCTTAGCTGAAGCCATCCATGGCTTCAGATACTCCCGGAAAGGTGTCCCCGGCCAGCACCCCGATCCCCAGAGTGGGTTTCAGGTTTGCTGGCGGCCAGTAATTTAGCGTGAAGTGCAGGTGTGGTGTTGCTTTCCGGAAATGTGCGGAGCCAGGGATGGCGGAGCCCAAGCGTCACAAGGATGTGCCGAAGGAGCGTTTTTCGGAAAGCAACACCACACCTGCACCAGCACCCAAATATAACGGCATAGGTGTCATACGTAATGAGTAACGGCAATCGACTGGTTTGGATAGACCTTGAAATGACCGGATTGGACCCGGAAAAAGAGCGGATCATCGAGATGGCGACCATCATCACCGACTCGGAACTGAACCTGGTGGCCGAAGGGCCTGTTATCGCCATCAAACAGCCCGACAGCCTGCTCGACAGCATGGACGAATGGTGCACCAACACCCACGGCGCCAGCGGCCTAACGCAACGCGTCAAAGACAGCAAAACCACCGAAGCTGAAGCCGAGCAACAAACCCTCGAGTTTCTGAAACAGTACCTGGCAGCCGGTGAGTCCCCACTATGTGGAAACAGCATTGGCCAGGATCGTCGCTTCCTCGTCAAATACATGCCCGAACTGGAAGCCTTCTTCCACTACCGCAACCTAGACGTCTCAACCGTCAAAGAACTCGCTCGCCGCTGGCGCCCCGATGTCCTTGATGGCGTCAAAAAGAAAGGCAGCCACCTGGCTATGGACGATATCCGCGACTCCATCGACGAGTTGCGCCACTACCGCGAACACTTTTTCAAACTATAAACCGTGCTGGCGCAGCGCCCAGACTACGTGCTCCCGCACCAGCTCGGACGGGTGCTCCGCCCGCTGCTTCAAGGCCTCGATCACCGGAATGGTGGACGGGGCATTACCTAGCCCCACCGCGATGTTTCGCAGCCAGTTTTCATAACCTGTGCGGCGAATAGCGGAGCCTTCGGTGCGCTTCAGAAACTCCTGTTCGCTCCACATGAACAGCTCTGCAAGCTCAGTGTTGTCCAGCCCGTGTCGCGGCTGGAAGTCATCTTCGGCCGTGGCTTTGCTGAATTTATTCCAGGGGCACACCAGCTGGCAGTCATCGTAGCCAAATACCCGGTTGCCCATTTTCGAGCGCAAGTCTTCCGGGATCGGGCCCTTCAGTTCGATGGTGAGGTAGCTGATGCAGCGGCGGGCATCCAGTAAGTGAGCGCCGACAAAAGCGTCGGTGGGGCAGACTTCCAGGCAGGCTGAGCAGGAGCCGCAATGTTGTTTATCAAAGGGGGCGTCCACCGGTAGCGGTGCGCTGGTGAATATTTCGCCCAGAAAAAAGTACGAGCCCGCCTTAGGATGAATCACCATGTTGTTCTTGCCAATCCAGCCAAGCCCCGCCCGCTGGGCCAGCCCGCGTTCCAACACCGGTGCGCTGTCGACGAAAGCGCGATAATCATAACCGCTGACCGCTTCATCAATTCGCCCGGCCAATGTGGCAAGGCGCTTACGCATCAGCTTGTGGTAGTCCCGACCCAGGGCATAACGGGTGATGTAGGCAGTTTGCCGGTTAGTGAGCGCTTGTTTCGGGTTGTCGGGTGAAGGCAGGTAATCCAGGCGTACAGAGATAACCCTCAGCGTGCCCGGCACCAGTGAATCCGGGGTGTAGCGTTTGTCGCCGTGGTCTGCCATGTACGCCATGTCGCCATGGTAGCCGGCCGCGAGCCATTGTTTGAGCCGCTCGGCGTGGGGACCGGCATCCGCATGAGTGATGCCTGCATCTGCGAAGCCTAGTTCTCTTGCCCACTGGCGGATCTTGCCTGGCAGGGCATCGAGCGATGATTGGACGGTACTGTGATGAATATTGGTGTCCATGAAGGAGCCTACGGCGGTGAAAGCCTGCGGAGATTTAATTTGATTAAGTTATGACCTTTTTTACCGTTTTGCTATGCTTTACAGGTATCTGGCCAATTTTCTTAAACCGTTTTCTTTAGCGGGATGCCCCATGCGCTATGCGGACAGTCTACCAGAAGCCCTGTATTCCGCCGACTCGGTGCGGTCGATGGACCGGTATCTTATTGATCAGCAGGGTGTTGATGGTTTTGAGCTGATGCAGTCCGCCGCCCGGGCGGCCTTCCGCCAGTTGCTGAAGCACTGGTCGGCGCCTGGCTCCATTCTGGTGTTGTGTGGCTCGGGCAATAACGGCGGTGACGGTTATCTGATCGCGGTCAACGCTCATCGTCACGGCATCCCTGTCCAATGCATTGCGGTTACGCCCTGCGGAAAACTGGCAGGTGATGCTCTGAAAGCGCTGAAGTTGGCTGAGGCGGAAGGTGTTCCGGTAACGGAATATGCCAGCCTGCCGAAAGATGGCCTGCAGAGCAGACTTCTATCAGTAGATACCATCGTAGACGTCATGCTCGGAACCGGAGTTGCCGGGGCGCCGAGAGAGCCATTTGCCGGTATTATCCGCGATGTGAACGGGGCGAAGCGTCGAGTACTTGCAGTTGATTTGCCCTCCGGGCTTGATGCGACCACCGG
>Ga0209075_1001369_pt1 | contig 22896 bp, 17 predicted proteins | sample Stecom2011_FD_187523 | JGI IMG/M metagenome (GOLD analysis project Ga0209075, IMG submission 187523) | Agricultural soil microbial communities from Utah to study Nitrogen management - Steer compost 2011 (SPAdes) (version 2) | ecosystem: Environmental > Terrestrial > Soil > Agricultural land...
GCCGTTGCAGATGCTGGTGCCTCTGAAGCCGGAGCGGCTGTTGCAAAAAATCGAACGGCGCCTGGCCCGTCTCAATGTCACCAAACGCAAGCTGGTTCAGGCCAACCTGCGGTTGGTGGTGTTTATTGCCCAGAAGCATCGCTATGGCGGTGTGCAACTGCACGACCTGGTCCAAGAAGGCAACCTGGGGCTGTTAAAGGCGGCGGACAAGTTCGATTACCGCAAGGGCTTCCGCTTTGCCACCTATGCCTACTGGTGGATTCAGCAGCAGATCAAGCTGGCGATCAAACGTCAGAGCGACCTGATTCCGTCGCCGGTTTATGTGCAGGATGAAATCAGCAAGTTCAATATCTGGTCGGTACGCCTGCAACAGGAGAACGGGCGGGAAGTGTCGGTCAGTGAAGTCGCCAAACATATGGAGGTCAGTGTGGAGCGCGGCGCGATGCTGGCCATGGGCGCCCAGCGGGTGCTGTCCATGGAGCGGGCGGTTTCTTCGGAAAGTGACACCAATCTGGGGGACTTGTTACCCGACCAGAAAGTGGAGTCACCTTCCTGGGATTACCTGAAAGGCCAGCGGGAGAAAGCTGTGCAGAATCTGCTCTCCCACCTATCGCCCCGGGAAGCCCGGGTGATGGCCCTGCGCTTCGGGATTGGCATTCATCAGGAATACACCTTACGGGAAGTGGCCTCGCAGATTGGTGTGAGTCCTGAACGTGTCCGTCAGATCGAGCGAGAGGCCCTGGCCAAGCTGCAGGATATTGCTGGTGAGAATTTGCAAACCCTGTTGGGTGAGTAAAGTACACGTTATGACATGACCTCGGATGGCGGTGCCCGGTGTTGGCCGGGTCGCCATCGCGACGTTTCAGCTGCTGCTTCAATCCCTCACTCCGTTATGAAACCCCATTTGCGAATTTTTCTGTGACGGACCTAACATTTTGATCTGTCAGCAAAACATATTTTGCGCTCGATGTGTTGGGCTCAACGGTCTTTGAAAAAACAGACTTTGGGGTACGTAAAACTACGTAGTTTTGGGGCATTTGACCGGTTGTTGCTACTCAAAGTCAAAAGATAGCTACGAGAGGTCAAGCGCCACGACGTGATCGGCCTTAATGTGGTGTCTCCTTTAAAGGCGCTCCAATAACAACCCGCGCCGTCTGATTTCCTCGGAGACTTGATCATGTTGCAACAACCCAGTTACTCACGACACGAATTAGATGCCTTATTCGATGTGATCAATCCTCCTACCATGCAGTTGCCCCAGGGCAATATGCGCATGATCGATCGCATTACCCAAGTCCGTGCCGATGGCGGCAAGTACAACAAAGGCCTGTTCGTGGCCGAATTCGATATTGATCCTGACCTGTGGTTTTTCGACTGCCACTTTCCCGGTGATCCCGTGATGCCCGGTTGTCTGGGCCTGGATGCCCTGTGGCAAGGGCTGGGCTTCTTCCTGGCTTGGTCTGGCTATGAGGGTAAGGGGCGGGCGCTTGGTGTAGGCCAGGTGAAGTTCTTTGGCGAGGTGCTGCCGGAGTCCCGCAAGGTTGAATATCGGGTGCATATCAAACGCGTCATGTCTCGCGAGGTGATCGTTGGCTTGGCCGACGGTGAAGTCTGGCTGGATGGGCGTCAAATCTATTCTGCCGAAAACCTGCGGGCTGGCTTGATCCCGGTTCAAGGCATGAGGGCTGTATCATGAAACGTGCGGTTATTACCGGAATTGGTGTGATCTCCAGTCTGGGAGAAAACAAGGCGCAGGTGGAAGAGTCCCTGCGTCAGGGCAAGAGCGGCATTCGCAAGAATGCGGAATTTGAGGAAGTGGGGCTGCGCACCCACGTGAGCGGCCACATTGAGATTGACCCGGCGACGGTGATTGACCGTAAGCTGAGCCGCTTTATGACTCGCTCCACCGGCTGGGGTTATCTGGCCATGGCCCAGGCCATTGAGGATTCCGGCCTGACCCCCGAGCAGGTTAGTGATGAACTGACCGGCTTGATCATGGGTTCCGGCGGCCCCACCACGGAAGACGTGATGGATGCGGTGGATACCTTCCGCAAAGGCGGTGTGCGTCGGGTTGGGCCCTATCGGGTGACCCGGGGCATGAATAGCTCCCTGTCGTCGGTGCTGTCCACCGCCTTTGGTATTCGTGGCATCAACTATTCCGTCACCTCGGCCTGTGCGACCAGCTCCCATTGTATTGGTGCGGCGGTCGAGCAGATCCAGCTGGGCAAGCAACAGGTGGTGTTCGCCGGCGGTGCCGATGATTATCACTGGAGCTTGGCGCTTCAGTTCGATGCCATGGGGGCCCTGTGTACGGCATATAACGACCGTCCCACGGAAGCGTCCCGCCCTTATGACACCCAGCGCGATGGCTTTGTCATCTCCGGTGGTGCCGGGGTGCTGGTGATTGAAGAGCTGGAGCATGCCCTGATGCGGGGCGCCACCATCTATGGTGAAGTGCTGGGCTATGGGGCCACCTCCGATGGCCAGGACATGGTGCAACCTTCCGGTGAAGGTGCGGTACGTTGTATGCAGATGGCCTGGCGCCAGGCGGGCAATCGTCCCATCCAATACATCAACACCCACGGCACCAGCACCAAGCTGGGGGATCTGATCGAGCTGCGCGCCGTTCGCCAAGTTTTTGGTGACAATATTCCGCTGATCAGTTCCACCAAGTCCCAAAGTGGTCACTCCCTCGGTGCGGCGGGTGTGCATGAGGCCATCTACTCCCTGTTGATGCTGAACGGCGGCTTTGTCAGTGCCAATGCCAATCTGCAGGATGTGGAGCCCGAGGCGGCCGATATGCCGTTGGTCCGCCAGGTCCAGAACCTGGAAGTCGAGGCGGTTCTCAGCAATAGCTTCGGCTTTGGCGGCACCAATGCCTGCCTGATTCTGGGTAAATATCAGCCCGGTCAGTGATGCCTTCGTGATGATCAACCTCCGTTTCCCTTTCCCCGTGGCAGGCGCTTCAGGGAAAGGGGTTTAACGCATATCTGGCGGCTCATTCTGAGCGCAAGTTCCATGGGATTGTGAAGTAGAAGTATGATTATTTCTCCGCGTGTTAAAGGCTTCATTTGTGTCAGCGCCCATCCTCATGGGTGCGAAGCCTCGGTTCGGGAGCAGGCGCAATACGCCGCCCGCCATCCTTTTTCGGGGCCTGCCCGGGCGCTGGTCATTGGTTGCTCTTCCGGTTACGGGCTGGCGTCGCGCATTGCTCTTTGTGTGGGTGCCCAAACCCGCACCTTGGGTGTCTCATTGGAGCGGGAACCCACCGCTACTAAAACCGCCAGCGCAGGCTGGTATAACAACCAGGCCTTCGAGCGTCTGGCCCGGGAGCAAGGGGTCGAGAGTTATACCCTGAATCAGGACGCCTTCCAGCCAGACACCAAGCAAGACTGTATTGAGCTGATCAAGCAGCATTTTGGACAGGTGGACCTGGTGGTTTACAGCCTGGCGGCGCCCCGTCGTCATGTGGCGGCGGAAGACCGCACCTACAGCTCAGTGCTCAAACCCATCGGGCAGGATTATCAGGGCAAGACCATCGATACCGACCGGGGCCAGTTGCGGGATGTGCACCTGGAAGCGGCGACCGACGAAGAGATCGCTAACACCGTGAAGGTGATGGGTGGTGAGGATTGGCAGGACTGGCTGGAAGCTCTGCGGCAGGCCGGCGTGTTGGCCCAGGGCTGCAAGACTGTAGCCTATACCTATATTGGCGATGCGATCACCTGGCCGATTTATGGCGATGCGACCATCGGCCAGGCCAAGAAACATCTGGATGTAACGGTGAACAACCTCAATCAGGGCCTCAAGGATCTCAACGGCCAGGCCTACATTGGCGTCCTCAAGGCTCTGGTGACCCAGTCCAGCGCCGCCATTCCGGTGATGCCCCTGTATATCTCCCTGCTTTATAAGGTGATGAAAGAGCAAGGCAGCCATGAGGGTTGCATCGAGCAGATCAGTCGACTGCTGCGGACCGGATTGTATGGCGATTCCTGCGTGACTGACGAACAAGGCCGCCTGCGGGTGGATGAGTTCGAGCTGTCACCCCAGGTGCAGCAAGAAGTGCAGGCCCGCTGGGCCCAGGTGAATTCCGACAACCTGGAACAGCTGGCGGATTTCAGCGGCTATCGCCAGGACTTTCTCAAGCTGTTCGGATTTGGCTTCGATCAGGTTGACTACCAGGCGGATGTGGACCCGATGATGCCGGAGGTGAAGTCATGAGCCAATCGATGAAACCTGACACCAAGACCCTGGCGGATAAACCCCAGGCCCAGCTGTTCGAGATGATCGATCGCATGGCCCGGGAATCTGTCCAGACCGGAGCGGAGCAGGCTTTGAGCCGTTATGCCTTTGAAGCGGCCTGTTTTTTGAGCGAGTCGGAGCTTCGCCAGCGGGTTGCGGCTCTCAAGCATCTGTCGTCTGAAGAGTATCACCAGCAGATCATCGCGCCGCTGGAAACCGGCGATCGAGGATCGGTCATCAAACTGGTTCATGCCCTGGCCGAGGAAGTCCACCAGGAGTTCAAGCAAGGCCCCCTGTACACGGCGGAAGTGACGGTGGTGTCGGAAGATGGCCCGGTCCGGTGCGGGATCATTGCGCAAAACCGGCTGGAGAACAAAGGCGTGTGGATGCCGGAGCATCACCGCCAGGCCGGCGAGTGGGCCCGGCGCATGGAGCAACTGCGCCTGCCGATTGTGACCTTTATTGATACGCCAGGTGCGGATGCCGGCGCCCTGGCCAACCAGCAGAATCAGGCCCACAGTATTTCGGCGCTGATTGCCACCATGGCGGATCTGACCGTACCCACGGTGGGGATCGTGCTGGGAGCCGGTTATTCCGGCGGTGCCATTCCCCTGGCCACCACCAACGTGCTGTTGTCGGTGCGGGACGGCTTGTTTAACACCATCCAGCCCCAAGGTCTGGCGGCGATTGCCCGTAAGCAGAAGCTGGATTGGAAAAGCTGTGCCCAGCTGGTGGGAGTGTCTGCCTGTGAGTTACAGCAGGAAGGCGTGATCGATGGGGTGATCGATTACTCGCCGGTCAAGGCGGATCGTACCGTGCGGCGCTTGCGCCAGGCCATCTTTGTGGCGGTGCAGGAGATCCAGCATCGGGCGCGCACGCTGGTGGGCCAGGAGCCCAGCCTGGCGACGTTTTATCAGCTGGATGCGTTGCGGTTGACCGCGGCGGAAGGGGACAACCTGCGTCATTTACAGCCCCGTTCCGTGCAGGATTTTCCTTCCCTGTTCGGTATCGCTTTCCGGGCGTTGCGCAGCTTGACCCTGCGCTCACGGATCAAGGTTGCCCAGGACACCCAGGAGCAGCACCTGGACGAAGAGTTCTTGCCCGTGCAGGCCGAGCAAAATATTGGCGAGTCCCTGACCGCCCAGCGGTTTCGTGAATGGCTGGAGCGTAAGGATCGGCTGGTTTACGAAGAAGACCTGTATCGCTGCTGGCAGCGTTATCTGGATGCGGCGGAGCAACTGGACGAAGAGCGGGGCTACCTGGCATCGCTGCTGTTTGGCGAGCCCAAGGACAACTATGACAAGGCGCTGAACGAGCTGGGCGCGGAAATCGCCTTTAGCCTGTACAACCGCTGGCAGCGGGACGTTCAGGAGAATCTTCGGGCGCTGATTCAGTATCTGTCCCAGCAGGAAGAAAACATCGACGCCAGCCAGATCGTCAGGGATCAGGTCACCTTGATGGATATTCTGCGGGATGCCCGGTTTAGCCCGCTGATCCTGGAGCATTGTCGCCAGCTCAAGCAGTTTGACGTGGTGTATGAAAAGCTGCTGGCCCAACTGGTCCGCTTCGTGTCGGAATTGAGTGATCGCAAGAAGCTTTCCGCGGCCTTTGTGGAAGGCCTGCTGGATGAGGCCGGCCTGCCCCAGGGCGAGGCCCGTGAGGCGTTTAGCCGCTGGCTGGCCTCCGTGAAGCGGGCGGCGGGCTTCCGCGATTTCCTCCATACCGCCGAGCAGTGGAAAAAGCAGCAGCATCCTCGCTTGTCGACGGTGGCCTTCGTGGTGGCCAGCTATGTGTTTGACAAGTTGCTGCCGGAGTTTTTCCTGGCCCAGCGCGATCAAAAAACCTTCTCCGGCCATTTTCAGCCGGTGTCGATCGGTCGTCGTAAGGATTTCTGGAACCAGCTGCAGCAGGCCACCATTGACCTGCGGATTCAGGAAGTGCTGAACCAGGCCAAGCCCGCTGGGCTGTTCCAGCCACAAGAGCTGTTGGCTCGGTTTTTCAGCGACTTTCAGGAGCAGGACAGCGAATTGACCAGTGCCAATCCGCGCCGCTTCCCGGGCTTTGGCAGCACGCTCAGCAAGCAGCGGGAGCGTCAGCTGCCAACGGCCGGCCTGTTGACGGGCACGGCCAAGGTGAACGGTCAGAAGGTTGGTGTGTTTATTTCCAACCATGCCTTCCAGGCCGGTGCCTTTGATATGGCCAGCGCCGAACGCCTGTGCCGCCTGCTGGCCCATTGCGGCCGCAAGGGCCTGCCGGTGATTGGCTTTGTCTGCTCCGGGGGCATGCAAACCAAGGAAGGCGCTTCCGCGCTGTTTTCCATGGCGGTGGTGAATGACCATATCAACCGCTTTGTCATGGAACTGCAACTGCCGTTGATGATTATTGGGTATGGCGATTGTACCGGGGGAGCCCAGGCCAGTCTGGTGACCCATCCGCTGGTGGATACCTATTACTTCTCCGGGACCAACATGCCATTTGCGGGCCGGATCGTGGTGCCGGACTATCTGCCGGTGACCTCGACCCTGTCCAACTATCTGGTGAAGAAGCCGGGCGCCATGCAAGGACTGGTCAAGCATCCCTTTATGGAAGAACTGGACAGCCAACTCCGGGCCATTGATCCCAAGATCGATGTGGCGACGGTGACGGTGGAGGAGCTGATCGACAACTGGCTGCAGGGCCGGGTGCAGTGGTCGGGGATTCAGGCCGAGGCGGCGGAAGCGGAAACCGGTGAGCTGCTGCCCCTGAATATCCGCCCCTTCGAGAAGGTGTTGGTGCACGCCCGTGGCTGTACCGCGGTGAAGCTGATCCGGGAAGCCCAGGCCATGAACCTGAAAGTGGTGCTGGTGCAGTCCGACCCGGATATGGATTCGGTAGCGGCGGAAAGCCTGAGCGAGAACGATCAGCTGGTGTGCCTGGGTGGTTATACCTCCGAGGAAAGCTATCTCAACGGTGACAGTGTGCTGCGTATTGCCGAGATTACCGGCGCCGAGGCCCTGCACCCGGGGATTGGCTTCTTGTCGGAGAACCATGGCTTTGCCCAGGACTGTCTGGCCCAGGATCTGGTCTTTGTCGGCCCCGCACCGGCCAGTATGAGTTCCATGGGCGATAAGGCCCAGGCCATTCATACCGCCATGGCCGCGGGTGTGCCGGTGGTGCCGGGCAGCCATGGGGTGCTGCGGGACGTGGCCCATGCCCATGAAGTGGCGGACCGGATCGGCTACCCGGTGATCCTGAAAGCCGCCCATGGCGGTGGTGGCAAGGGGATTCTGGAAGTGCTGCGTCGCGAGGATTTGGAAGAATCGTTCCTGCGCATCCAGGCGGAAGGTCGCAACAGCTTCGGGCGGGATGAAATCTACCTGGAGCGTCTGGTGACCCGGTTCCGTCACATTGAAGTGCAAGTGTTGCGGGACAAGTTCGGCTGCACCCAGATCCTGGGGATTCGTGACTGTAGCGTTCAGCGCAACAAGCAGAAGATTCTGGAGGAGTCGGCGTCCACCCTGCTGTCGCCGGAACAGGAACGGGTTGCCAGGGTGTCTGCCGCCAAGTTGGCGGAGGCCTGTGACTATATGGGCGCGGGCACGGTGGAGTTTATCTTCGATCTGGACCATCAGCAGCTGTACTTCATGGAAATGAATACCCGCCTGCAGGTTGAGCATCCGGTGACGGAGCTGGTCAGTGGCATTGATATCGTGCGGGAGCAGTTCAGGATTGCCATGGGCAAGTCCATTGATCACCTGCAGCCCAGCCAAAAGGGCTATGCCATTGAGGCGCGGGTGAATGCGGAGCGGGTTTCGGTGGATCGTGAGGGACGCCTGCAGGTGGCACCGACCCCGGGCCTGGTGACCCGTTGTGAGTTTCCCGAGCAGGAAGGCATCACCCAGATCCTCTGTGTTGGGGAAGGCAAAGCGGTGCCGCCGTTCTATGACAACCTGATCGCCCAAATCATTGCCTATGGCGAGGATCGGGCCGATGCCATCCGCAAACTGCGGGAATTTCTGGAGCAAGTTCGGATCGAAGGTATTGATACCAACATCCCCTTGCTGGTGGCGATCCTGGCGGATGAGCCCTTTGTCCAGGGCGACTTCGATACTGCCTATCTGAAGAGTTTCGGGCAGCGCAAGCATGAGCTGTTCGACGGCCAGACGGCGGCGGCCGAGACCACTGCCGGCAGCTCAACGATTCAGGTGGAGGGAACCGATGAGCTCAAGGTGCTGGCGCCTTCGTCCAGCATTCTGTACCGGGCGGCATCGCCCAGCCAGCCGGATTACGTGAAGGTGGGGGACATCATCAGCGCCGATCAGACCCTGTGTCTGCTGGAGGTGATGAAACTGTTCCAGCCGCTGAGCTTGTCCAGCTTTAACCGTAATGGCCGTGAGTTATATCCGGCCGATCAGGAGTATCAGGTCGTCCATATCAAGGGAATGGACGGACAGCATGTGAACAAGGGAGACCTGCTATTTATCGTCAAACCTGTACTGAAAGTCGCGGTGGCCGTTTAGCCTCGCATTTGATTCTTGTTATACCACTGTAATTTAGGAGTAATGAAATGTCTGATATTGAACAGCGCGCCATCAAAGTGATCAGCGAGCAACTGGGTGTTGAGAAAGAGAAAGTTCTGCTGAACTCCCAGCTGATTGCCGACCTGGGAGCCGACTCCCTGGACAACGTGGAATTGATCATGGCGATCGAGGAAGAGTTCGACGTGGAAATTCCCGATGATGTGGCTGAGAACATTGTGACGGTCCGGGACGTGATCAAGCAGATTGAAGCTGCCACCGACGCGGCCGCCTGATCCTAACCCGTTTCACAAGCTGTACCCTTGGCGAACGACAGGCCTGGCTGCTGTCGTTCGCCATCCTCAATTTTTCTCTCTTGGCCCGCTACGATCTTGGCCCGTTGCAATCTTGGTCCGCTGTAATAGGGACCTCGACGCAGGTTTTAAAGAGCGCCGGCTGCATTTGCTTTCACTGGTCACAGCCCGCTGTCCGGCAGGCTTGGTGACGGGTAACTCCGTGATCTCCAAAGGCGTTCATTTGATAACGATAGGGAAGCATTCTACAGTACATTTAAGGGAGCCGTTCATTTGGGGTCTTTTGAAGCTTATTTCACTGGGGGCTGGGCGGAAGGTTCAGGCTCTAATGGAATGGGCTGCAAGGGCGCCTGTTCCGCGTATCGTCGAACGCCACGCTAAAGGTCGCTACACCGTTTTATATCATTGCCAAGCAACACCAGCGTGGTCATTCGTAATCGTTCATCAATGAGAACTCATTGGAGTGATTCATGCTGGAAGATGTTGATCCCGTTGAAACCCAGGAGTGGCTAGAAGCACTGGAATCGGTTTTGGAACAGGAGGGCCCCGAGCGGGCGAGTTATCTCCTGTCACGACTTGCCGAACGGGCTACTCGTGAAGGTACCCAACTTTCTTATTCCATCACCACCCCCCACCGCAACACCATTCCCACCATTCAGGAAGCCCGCATGCCCGGCGATGTGTTCATGGAGCGGCGTATTCGCTCCCTGATCCGCTGGAATGCCATTGCCATGGTGGTGCGAGCCAACAAAACCGGGGATGACCTGGGTGGGCACCTTTCCACGTTCTCGTCGATTGCGACCCTGTACGACGTGGGCTTCAACTATTTCTTCCGGGCCGGGAACGAAAAGCAAAATGCCGACCTGATCTATTTCCAGGGGCATTCCTCTCCCGGTATTTATGCCCGCTCCTTTCTGGAAGGGCGACTTACCGAAGAACAGCTCGACAACTACCGCCGGGAGGTGGATGGCAATGGCTTGTCGTCTTATCCCCACCCCTGGTTGATGCCCGATTACTGGCAATTCCCCACGGTGTCCATGGGGCTTGGGCCGATTCAGGCGATCTACCAGGCCCATGTGCTGAGGTATTTGGAGAATCGGGAGCTGACCGGCAAGGACGACCGCAAGGTCTGGTGTTTTGTGGGCGACGGTGAGTGTGACGAGCCGGAAACCCTGGGCGCGATTTCCAAGGCGGGGCGGGAAAAGCTCGATAACCTGATCTTTGTGGTGAACTGTAACCTGCAGCGTCTGGATGGCCCGGTCCGGGGGAACGGCCGGATCATCGAAGAGCTGGAAGGTGTCTTTCGCGGTGCGGGCTGGAACGTTATCAAGGTGGTATGGGGACGGCTCTGGGATACCCTGTTCGAAAAAGACGTCAACGGGGTCATGCAGCAGGTGATGGATGAAACCGTTGATGGCGAAATGCAGAACTACATCAGTAACGGCGGCGCCTACACCCGTAAGCACTTCTTCGGCAAGCACCCCGAGCTGCTCAAGATGGTGGAGGACCTGTCCGATGACGACATCATGCAGCTCAACCGGGGCGGTCATGATCCGTACAAGGTCTATGCGGCTTACCACGCGGCGGTTAATCATCGCGGCCAGCCCACGGTGATTCTCGCCCACACCATCAAGGGCTATGGCTTCGGGGCCGCGGGCGAGGCCCAGAACACCACCCATAACCTGAAGAAGCTGGATATCGAGGCGCTCAAGAAATTCCGGGATCGTTTCGGCGTTCCCCTGACCGACGAACAGGTGGAAAGCGTCTGCTACTATCGGCCACTGCCTGATAGCCCGGAAATCCTTTACATGAAAAAACGGCGGGAAAGCCTGGGTGGCTTCTTGCCCAGCCGCCAGGCCAAGTCCCAGCCGCTACAGACGCCAGAACTGGAGGCCTTCAAAAGTGCCCTGGGAGGCACCGAAGGCCGGGAGATTTCCTCCACCATGGCTTTTGTGCGGATTCTATCCACCCTTACCAAGGACAAGCAGATCGGCAAACGGGTGGTGCCCATCGTCCCCGATGAGGCCCGCACCTTTGGCATGGAGGGCATGTTCCGTCAATTGGGAATCTTCACCTCGGAAGGTCAGAAGTATGTCCCCCATGACCGCGACCAGGTGATGTATTACCGGGAAGACAAAAAAGGCCAGATCCTGGAGGAAGGCATTACCGAAGCCGGCTCCATGGCTGCCTGGATGGCCTGTGCCACCTCTTATAGCACCTGCGACTATCCGTTGATTCCGTTTTATATCTTCTATTCCATGTTCGGCTTTCAACGCATTGGTGATCTGGCCTGGGCGGCTGGCGATATGCGCGCCAGAGGCTTTCTGATGGGCGGTACGGCCGGGCGGACCACGCTCAATGGGGAAGGCCTGCAGCACCAGGACGGTCATGGCCTGGTGCTGGCATCCACGATCCCGAACTGCATTGCCTATGACCCCACCTTCAGCTACGAGCTGGCGGTGATCATCCAAAACGGCATGAAGCGGATGTATCAGGACAACGAAAGTGTGTTCTATTACATCACGCTGATGAATGAGAACTATGAGCATCCGCCGATGCCGGAAGGGGTTGAAGAGGGCATTATCCGCGGCATGTACCTGCTGGATTCCGGCACGGGCCATGGCCCACGGGTTCAGTTGCTGGGTAGTGGCACCATCCTCAATGAGGTCAGGGCGGCCGCCCAACTGCTGCAGGAAGACTTCGGTGTGGTGTCGGATGTCTGGAGTGTGACCAGCTTTAATGAGTTGGCACGGGATGGCCAGCACATTCAGCGCTGGAACATGCTGCACCCCAATGAGAAACCCCAGGCAAGCTATGTGTCCCGGTGTTTGGATGGCATGCCGGGCCCCGTTGTGGCGTCCACGGACTACATCCGGATGTATGCGGAGCAGATTCGACCCTACCTGAACCGGACCTACCGGGTGCTGGGTACCGATGGTTTCGGCCGCAGTGATACGCGCCAAAAATTGAGGAGCTTCTTTGAAGTTGACCGCTACCATGTGGTGGTCGCCGCTCTGGATGCCTTGGCGGAAGAGGGTAAAGTCGACCGGTCCAAGGTGGCCGAGGCTCTTGCCAAGTATGGGATCGATGCTGACAAGCCAGATCCGGCACGCAGCTAAGGAGGAGACGGTCGTGAGTATTCAGGAAGTCCGTGTCCCCGATCTGGGTGGGGCAGATGAAGTGGAAGTGATCGAGATTTCGGTCAGTCCGGGTGATTCGGTGGAACAGGAGCAATCCCTGATCGTGGTGGAGTCGGACAAGGCGACGGTAGAGTTGCCGTCACCCGCGGCGGGCACCATCCAGGAAATCAAGGTTTCGGTGGGGGACAAAGTGACCCAGGGAGATTTGGTCGCTCTGCTGGAGACCGCCCAAGCTCAAGCGGCTCGCGAGGAACCCGCACCGGCTGCCGACCAACAGACGCCAGAAGCAACCGCACCTGCTGCCGAGCCAGTCGCCGCGCCAGAAGAGTCGCAACCGGAGACTCGTGAGGAAGTGGTGAAAGTGCCCGATATTGGTGAGGCCCAGGGGGTGACCGTTATCGAGGTCTCGGTGCAGCCCGGTGACCGGGTTGAGGCCGAGGGGACCTTGATTGTGCTGGAGTCCGACAAGGCCACCATGGAGATTCCTTCCCCCGCGGCAGGAGTGGTGCAGGAGGTGCTGGTCAAGGTCAATGATTCGGTGGACGAAGGCACCCCGATTGCCCGGATGTTGTTAGAGGCGCAGCCCCAGCAAAAGCCGGCGCCTGCCGCCAAGCCGGAACCTTCGCAACCGACGGCCATCCAGCCTGAACCCGCTCCTGAACCGTCTAAACCAGCGCCCGCACCGGCTCGTGGCCTGGATGAACAGAGCGCGGAACGTTCCGCCCGCAAGGTGCATGCGGGACCGGCGGTCCGGAAACTGGCCCGGGAGTTTGGGGTGGACCTGGGGTTGGTAAAGGGGACCGGTCCCAAGCAGCGTATTCTCAAGGATGATGTTCAGGGCTTTGTGAAAGAAAGCCTGAAACACGTCACGGGCGGTGGTGGTGGCACAGGGCTGCCCGCAGTGAAACTGCCTGACTTCAGTCAGTTTGGCAAGATCGAGCGGCGGCCGATGAGCAAAATCCATCGGGCGACAGCGGAAAATATGGCCCGAAGCTGGCTGAATGTGCCCCATGTCACCCAGTTCGATGAGGCGGATATCACCGAGTTGGAAGCGTTTCGCAAGGCCCAGAAACAAGCCGGCGAACAGCGAGGATTGAAACTGACGCTGCTGCCTTTTTTGCTAAAGGCCTGCGCCTATGCTTTGCGCACCTTTCCCCAATTCAACGTGTCTTTGGATACCCAAACCTGGGAGGTGATCCAGAAGGATTACCTGAACATTGGTCTGGCGGTGGATACGCCGGCGGGATTGATGGTGCCGGTGATCCGGGAGGTGGACCAAAAGAGTCTGTGGGAACTGGCCCGGGAAACCGCGGATCTGGCCGCCAGGGCAAGGGATCGCAAGTTGACGCCGGCGGAAATGCAGGGAGGCTGTTTTACCATTTCTAGCCTGGGAGGGATTGGTGGTACCGCCTTCACGCCCATTGTTAACACCCCCGAGGTGGCGATTCTGGGTGTCTCCAAGGCCCAGATCAAACCTGTTTATCAGAATGACCAGTTCGTGCCGCGGTTAATGCTGCCGTTATCTCTGTCCTACGACCATCGGGCGATCAACGGGGCTGATGCTGCCCGATTTACCGCTTTGCTCGGTGAGCTGCTGGGGGATATCCGGCGACTGTTGCTGTAACGGCGCTGTTAGACGTTGGATTCCTGACCGGATAGGCAAGAACATGCACTGGATCACAGGCGTGTGCGTCAGCCTTTGGCATCCTAGGGTGCAACGCAACAATGGCCCATTCTTCTGACAGGCTGCGGTGACTTTTATCCCCAGGATCAAAACTGTGCTGGAGCGGGCGCCGCTTCAGTACGGTAGTTGGGGCCGGGTTATCTCGGCTCTGTTGGCGGGCATGGATTTTTATAGAACGATTCGATTTGAAGCGTTTTAGTGCAATACCCTTATAGAGGTAGAAGGATGCTCAAGAATAAGAAATTCTGGATTGCCGGGGTATTCTCCCTGGCGCTGAGTGGAACGGCGTTGGCGGCAACCATGGAAGAGGTGACGGCCGCGATCAAGGAGGAGCGATTTGAAAGAGCCGCTCGCTTGTTGATGGAAATCGCGGGTGGCGGGGATGCGGAAGCCCAGTTTCTCCTGGCCTTGATGTTTGAAAATGGACGTGGCGTTACCCAAAACTATCGGGAAGCGTTTCAGTGGTATAAAAAGGCGGCTGACCAGGGGCTTCCCGGTGCCCAGAATAACCTGGCCCAGCTCTATGGGCAGGGTAAGGGCGTGAAACAAGACGTCAAGGAAGCATTCCGGTTATATCGTCGCGCCGCCGAGGCAGGCTACATCATTGCCCAGTACAATCTGGGGGTGCGCTATATGAAGGGTGAGGGAGTTGAGCAAGATATGCGGGAAGGCGCCCGGTGGTATCGAAAAGCGGCAGAGGCCGGTAACCTGCATGCCCAGTTCAGCTTGGCCTATTCCTATGCCGCCGGTGAAGGTTTGGAAAAAAGCATGCCGGATGCCTATGCCTGGGCCAAAGCGGCTTCCACGAAACAGTTTATTCGGGCCCAGCAGTTTACCGGCTATCTGATGAGTCAAATGAATGAGGAAGAACTGGAGGCCGGGGAGAAGCTCTTCCAGGAGCTGAAAACCCGGATGAACCTTCCGGAACCACCTCCTCCTGCGGGGCCAATCGGCGCTGAACCACAGGCTGAGTGATATTCCAAAACAAAAAATGGGGCTTTGAACTTAGCCCCATTTTTGTTTAGCCGTTTCAGTGAGAAAGCCGGTTGCCAGACTTTTAGTCCAACAGGAAGCGAACCAGCACCTCTTGCACCAAACGGGTTTCGCCCGCGGCCCAGCTATCGCTTACGGCTTCACTGGCAGCCATTTTCATCATGGGATAGGGAGTAATGGGAGCACCACCCTGGACCTGGATGGTCAGTACGGGACCCAACTCTCGGCCCGCTGCGGTGGCCAGGGCTTGGGCCCGGGCGCGGGCGTTATCCACGGCGGCCGCCATCGCTTGCTGGCGCAGTGCTTCTTCATTACTGATTTTGCTGCCAGCGGGCTGGACCTCGCTGAGGCCAATACGGGTCATGCCTTCCAGAAGCTGGGCATAGCTCTCCAGCCCCTGGGTGGTGATGTTGATCTCGCGCCACACCCGGTAGCCGACCATCTTGCGCTGGGGCTGCCATTCCCACTGGGGCTGAACAGACAGGGTGGCGGCTTGCAGATGCTTGTCCTCAACACCCAGTTGGCGGGCCAGGGCCAGCGTCTCGGCGACTTCCCGGTCGACCTCCTGCTTCATCTGGTTGATATCATCGCCTTCGCGACTCGCCACCGCCCGGACCAGAAACTGATCGGGCGCGGCCTTGATTTCACCCTGGCCGGTAACGGTAATGCTGTTGGCCTCACTGCCATGCTGCATCATCAGTTGATGGTGGCCGCAAGCGGTCAGCAGTGCGGTCAGGGCCAGAACTGCAAACTTGAAAGGGGTAGTGGCGGACATTCCAGAGTCTCCGTCAGATCAATAAGGTGCTGACAGCTTACCGCAACTTGATGTATCAGACGATGCGTATGTGTGGACTAAACCCTTCAATGGAAGGGGGGAACCCGGCCGGCCTGCAAGCGAAAGGTGCCGGCGGCACAGAGCCGTCGACACCGATGGGGCTTATTCGATCTGAATGGCGTGACGCTGGGACTTCTCGATCTTCGGCAAGGTCAGCTCCAAAATGCCATTTTTAAACTGTGCTCTGGCCCTGCTGCCATCCACCTGGCTGGGCAGGTTCAGGGTGCGGGAAAAACTGCCCTGGGAAAGCTCCTGGCGGAAGTATTCCCCCTCATGGGTTTTTTCCTCGTGACGGCTTTGGCCGTGAATGGTCAGAGTGTTCTCGGTGACAGACAGGTGCAGGTCGTCTTTTTCGATCCCCGGTACTTCCGCTCTGACCAGGATGTCATCGTCCCGGTTGATGATGTCCACCTTGGGGCTCTGCAAAAAGGACTGAGCCAAGCCGGACAGGGTGGGGCGCTCCAGTCCAAGACTGAAGGGGTGCATCCAGCTCCGGGGCAGCATGCCTTCGAAGACCCGGTCCATCATCCGGTTCATTTCTTCGAAAGGGGTCGGCGAGGAATGCTGGCGCAACTGCTTGCCGGAGGAGTTATCCCGGTCTTGTTCCTGGACTTGGCGTCCCTGAGATTGGCTTTGTTGCGTTTGTTCGGGGTCTTTGACTTCGGCCATGACGTGCCCTCCATATGGATGTTGATCAGCAGGTCTGTAGCGGAATGTTAGAGATAACCGGGTAAAGGACCAAGTGGAACATTTCGTTTGGTTTATCCCTTTGAAAACATGGCCTTACTGCCCTCTCTAAGCTGCTGGAGAGGGGCTTTACACGGGGTGTTCCGCCGCTTCCAGCTCTTCATTGGCGATGCTTTCTGCTTGTACTTCCAGAATCCGGTAGGGGCGTTCGGGATGCAGGCTGCGCATCAAGGGCAGGGCCACGTTATAAACCGGCTGTCCACTGACCAGGCGTCCCTCCGGGCTGCCCCGGTGGGCATGGCCATGGAATACGGCAGTGACCGGGTAGCGCGACAGAGGCTCCTCCAGGCGGCTGCTCCCCAAGAAAGGAAAAATCTCCACCGGTTCTCCCTGAACGGTGTGCAGCACCGGAGAGTAATGCAGCAAGGCGATACGCTGGGAAGTCCGTAACCGGGACAGGGCCGATTCCAGCTTCAGGGCTTCGTCCAGGGCTTCCTGCACAAAGGATTTAATGGCCCGTTCACCCCAGGCACCCAAGGTATAGCGACCAAAGCCCCCGGCAAAGCCCTTGGCGCCGGCAAAGCCTATGCCCTGAATCTCGCAGGCCTCGCCATCGAGCACGTTGACCCCGGCTTCCTGTAAGGTGTTGATCACAACTTCCGGCGTGCCGCTTTCATAATCGTGGTTGCCCAGCACTGCCAGAATCGGAGTGCGGGTGCCACTGAGTTCACGGGCCAGAATATGGGCTTCCTCCGCGGTGCCGTGGTCGGTGAGATCGCCACAGAGCACAATGACGTCAGATTCATGGGCGGCCTGCATGAGTAGCGGCTGGATGGTCCCCTGGGAGTTCTTGGTACAGTGCAGGTCACCCACGGCGGCGATTCGTACAATGTCGTTGGTCATGATCTACTCCTTGTAACAGGCTTATTCGATGGACTCGGTCCACTCCTGAATTTCCCGGGCGCTCATATGCCCCCTTTCCAGACGCGCATCGGCATAGCCCCAGGTGCTGATATCCACGAGATATTGCTGGCGGGACAACACGGTGCCATGGCAGATCTTCTCGGTAGGGGGCTCCATGTTGTGTTCAAGACTGAGCAGGTCCAGAAGGTGCTGCAAAATGTTCGCGGGTATCCGATTGCGCTCGCTGGGGTAGATAAAACCGAACAGGATGAGGTGGCTCAGTAAGACCCGCCAGTTGTGGTCGAAGCGCTCTAGCAGTCGCTGCCAGTCGAGGGTTTCCGCCAGGGAGTGGATGAGGTGGGCGACGTCGGCGCCGTCATAGCGCTCCCGCTCCAGAATCAGGGCCTTCTGCCAGATCATTTCCTCCGGCGGCATCAGCAACACGGGCACTCCAAACACATCGGAGTGGCTGGCAGAGCGAAACCAATCATCGTCTACCGGGCAGGCTCCATTGCCACTGCTGAAAATCACGTCGACAAAGTCGTCACCGCAATGGGCTTTGCCCAGCCAATGGGAAAAGGTGAGCTTGGTTTCGTAGCCGGCTTGTTGAAGCACATCCAAAGTTCGTTGGGCATCCCGGGGGCGCACGAAAATGTCCAGATCCTTGGTATGGCGTTCAATGCCGGTATATTGGGCCAAGGCATAGGCGCCTCCCAGCATGAAGGGCACTTGCGCCTCGTTAAGCAATTGCAGGGTGTGGATGTAAAAGTCCCGGGAGGCCGGGTCGAGCACACCCTGAACGTAGCGGCTCGGGGAGTTACGAGGCTGGACAGGCATGACAGGCCCTCTTTGCTGAGTCGACCGGCGCTTGAAAACCTAGATGTCTCTGACCATGGCTAGACGTATCGGACCACTGCTGGAGGTCGGGCCATTGAAAGTGCAGGGCGCCTCAACTTACACCTGCGCCTTCTGGAAGGGACTAGCTAAAGATCAAGCAAGGAGTGGACCAGCCTAATGGGGTCAGACCTTGCGCTGGCGCCGGGGAGTCCACTGCAAAGGACAGGATGGCCCAAGACATCGAGGGCCAGGGAAAATGGGCTCCAGGCTTACGGGCGGTCTTGGCCGTGAGCTGGCGGGCTCCCGTTGTCAGGAGCCCGCCAGTTGGCTGCAGAATTTACGCAAACTTGTAAAAACTACCCGCACTCTGCAGGGTATGGGGTTGGCCTCTGTTTCGGTCTGGTTCAGGAGGGGTTGAATTCCTGCATGAAAATTTGCCAGAACGCCAGAAACAGGGCGGCAATCACCGGGCCGATCACAAAGCCATTCAGGCCAAACAAGGCCAAACCACCCAGAGTGGACAGCAACACCAGATAGTCCGGCAGTTTGGTGTCTCGCCCGACCAGGATGGGTCTCAGGACGTTATCCACCAGGCCAATCACGAAGGTTCCGAACAAGATTAGAGCCACCCCCTGCCAGATCTGGCCCATCGCCAGCAGATAGATGGCCGCTGGCGCCCAAACCAGGGCGGAACCGACGGCGGGCAGCAGCGACAAAATGGTCATCACCACCGCCCAAAGGACCACGCCCTGGATCCCCAGCACCCAGAAGATGAAGCCGCCCAGGCTGCCTTGCACGATGGCGACCAGCAGGTTGCCTTTGACCGTGGCGCGGGCCACCTCGGCAAACTTGCCAAACAGCAGCAGCTCCCGCTCGTTACCCAAGGGGAGGGCATGGATGATGAGTTGGGTCAGCTTGCGGCCGTCACGGAGGAAGAAAAACGTCAGATACAGCATGATGACGAAGCTCAGGGCAAATTCAACATAGCCCTGGCCAATGGAAAAGGCCTGGGTGGCGAGGAACTTACTGGAGGCCACTGCCGCGCTCGACATTTGCTGCTTGAGGTCGGTCAGATTGATATCAAAACGCTCGGCCAGTTTGGTAATGATGGGCAGGGATTCCCGGGCCTTGTCGATCCACAGCTGGACATTGATTTCCCCGGAATTGACCCGTTGATACAGCACCGCCCCTTCCTTGGCGAGCATGCCGGTAATAATGCCCAACGGAATAATCACAATCAGGAGAATAGTCACCAGGGTGAGGAACGCGCTCAGATTGGCCCGTTTGGGCAGCGCCCGTGCCAGGCGCTGCTGGATGGGGGCGAAGATAATGGCCAGCAACACCGCCCACAGGATGGCACTGAAGAATGGTTTCAGTAAGAGTCCGAAGGCAATGGATACCAGAAGCAAAAGAAATAAAAACGAACGATCTTCGAACTGCTTGGTCATCACGGGCTGTTTCTCCTTTCTCGCCGGAACCGACTAGTTTAGCGGCGAAGTAAAGGCCTGCATACCTGACCCTTGAGTGGCAAACTTAGCCTACTCTTAATAGAGAGGCTTTAATGAGCGCGGTTTTTGAAAGGGAGACAATCTGAATGCCCGTGATCTTAACTGTTCTGTTTATTGTGGCAATGATGCCCATTGGGGTGGCCTGGATCGGTGGCTATTACAGGAAGAAGCAATTCGGGCGATTTGATAATGAACATCCTCGCCTGCAGCAAAGCCAGCTGACAGGAGTGGGCGCCCGAGCGGTGGCGGCCCAGGCGAATTGCTGGGAAAGCCTGCAGGTTTTTGCCGTGGTGGTGCTGATCGCCGTTGCAGTGGGGGTTGATCTGGCCCGCCTGGAAGTCGCCAGCCTGGCGTTTCTGATACTGCGGGTGCTGTATGTGGCGTTTTATCTGACAAACCTGGCGACCTTGCGCTCGGTGACCTATGGCCTGGGGCTTTTCTGCTGCATCTATGTGTTTGGCGTCGCCTCCATGACGGCGGTGAGCTAAGGAGCTGAGAGGATCAGGTCGGCCATTTCTTGATCTCGGTCAAAGATTACATCCGGAACTTGCGCCAGGATGGCGGCATGGCGTATACATATGTATACCTTGGTCGAGATTAACAACAAGAGGTGAACCATGGCCAGCCGTGTTCCTGTTCAGTCCGAGAGTCCTGTCCTGGATGTCATTATTGTGGGTGCCGGATTTGGCGGCCTTTGCATGGCGATCAAGCTGCGCAATGCCGGCATTGAGAATTTTCTGATCCTGGAAAAGGACACGGAGGTCGGCGGTACCTGGCGCGACAACAACTATCCGGGCTGCGCCTGTGACGTGCAGTCCCATATGTATTCGTATTCGTTCGCGCCGAAGTCGGACTGGAGCAAGCGTTATGCTCCCTGGGATGAAATCCAGCAATACATTCTGGACACCACTGAGCAATATGGCCTGCGCCCCTTTATTCGTTTCGGCCAAGAGGTCAACGCCGCTCATTTCGATAAGGATCGCGGAGAGTGGACCATCGGCACCGGCAACGGCGAATCCTACCGCTGCAAGCATTTTGTACTGGCCAGCGGGCCGCTTCATGTGCCCGCCATTCCCAAGATTCGCGGCCTGGATAAATTCAAGGGCAAGCTGTTCCACTCCGCCCGCTGGGATCATGACTATGACCTCACCGGCAAAAATGTCGTCTCCATTGGTACCGGCGGCAGTGCCATTCAGTATGTTCCCGAAATTGCCCCGAAAGTTGGCCAGCTCTATGTCTTCCAGCGCACCCCGGCCTGGGTGATTCCCCGGGATGAGCGCCGTTATCTGGGGATTGAGAAAAAGCTCTTTGAACAGCTGCCGCTGTTGCGCAAGCTGCATCGCGCCCGCCTGTACTGGACCAACGAAGCCCGGGTCTGGCCGGTCTTTAACCCCATGCTGGCCCGCACGCTACAGCAATTGCCCAAAGCCTTCATCCGCCTGCAGGTGAAAGACCCCGAAATTGCCCGCAAGCTGACGCCTGACTACACCATTGGTTGTAAGCGGGTGCTGATTTCCAACAAATACTATCCCGCCTTCAACCGGCCCAATGTGGAGCTGGTGACAGAGGGGATCCAGGAAATCCGTGAGCACAGCATTGTGACCCGGGACGGCGTGGAGCGTCCGGCCGACTGCATTATTCTCGGCACCGGCTTTGTCGTGGATCCCCGCATCTACATGAAGGATTTCCCGGTGACTGGCCTGCCCGGCCATGTGCTGCAAAAGGACTGGAAGGACGGCCCGGAGAGCTACCTGGGGGTAACCACCAGTGGTTATCCCAACCTGTATCAGCTGGTCGGCCCCAACAGTGGGCTGGGGCATAACTCCATCATCTTTATGATCGAGGCCCAGAGCGACTACATCGTGCAGTGCATCCAGACTCTGCGGAGCAAGGGGGCGGATTACCTGAACCTGAAGCCTGAAGTGCAGCGCAAGTTCAATCAGGATGTGCAGAAAGCCGTTCAGGGAACGGTCTGGACCACCGGCTGTACCAGCTGGTATCAGCAGGAGGATGGCAAAAACGTGGCCATCTGGCCCTGGTCCACCTGGAAATTCTGGCTGCGGACCCGCAAGGTCAACGAAGCGGAATATCAGTGGGTGACCTGCCATAAAAAGACAGCTACCCAAACGCCGGATGCTGGCACCGCCACGGCAGTCTCTGCTTAAGCTTCCTCTTGGCCTGCGGGCCCGTAGGCCAGCCATCGCGCTGGCCTTTTTTGATCCTGAATCCCGAGGCTGATGAGGCAGCATCTTTGAGGGTGGCTAGCCACCAAACGCAGGGGCACAGTCCTGAATAAAGCGGATGGTGCGCTGGATCTCCTCCCGGGCTTCCGGAATCAGGGGGTAGAACACTGGCCACACGTGCAACAAGCCTTCTCGGGAAATAAACGTGGTTTCAACGCCGGCCTCCTTGGCCCGGGCCAGTACCTGATAGGCGTCATCCCGCAGGCACTCGCCTTCGTCTACCGTCACCATCAGGGGCGGCAAGCCGCGATAGTCTCCAAACACGGGGGACGCATAAGGGTGGCGTCGTTCTTCATCGGTACGGGCATAGAGGCCCAAATCGACCGCGTAGACATTGGCGGTGAACATGTCACAGCTGTGGGCATTAGTCTGACGACTTCCCGGAGGGGCCGTCATGTCGGCAAAGGGGGAATAGGCAACCCCGCAACGGGGCATGGGCAGCCCCGCATCCCGCGCCGCCAGCAAGGTGGCCAGGCTCAAGGCACCGCCGGCGGAATCACCGACAATGGCGATCTGGCGGGGTTCAAAACGCTCCAACAGCATGCGGTAGGCGGCCAGGGCATCTTCGACCGCGGCCGGGAAGGGGTGCTCGGGGGCCAGCCGGTAATCGGGCAGGAACACGTCCGCCTGCAGGCTCTTGGCAAAGGCGCCACACATGGTGAGATAGCTGCGGGGTTTGCCGGCGATATAGCCGCCGCCATGAAGATAGAGAATGGCCAGGCGAGGGGCGTCAACCCGTAGCCATTCTCCCCGGATACCGTTGCCACTGAAGGTTTGATGTTTGACGTTGCGGGGCAGCAACGGCAACAGTGGCGAGTTGAGGGCGCGACGGAAGTGCTGGACCAGGTGCTCGGAGGATTTGGGGTCCTTCTTGATCACCAAGCGACTGTAGGCTTTGACGGCTCGGGCGGCGAAACTGACCATGGTTAATCTTCGTCTGTTGTTGATTATTGTGTTCGAAAATTGTCAGGGTTTGAAACTAAGCAATCCTGATCAAAACGTCAACTCTTGTCG
>Ga0209075_1001370_pt1 | contig 22892 bp, 16 predicted proteins | sample Stecom2011_FD_187523 | JGI IMG/M metagenome (GOLD analysis project Ga0209075, IMG submission 187523) | Agricultural soil microbial communities from Utah to study Nitrogen management - Steer compost 2011 (SPAdes) (version 2) | ecosystem: Environmental > Terrestrial > Soil > Agricultural land...
TTATTTAATGCAGCCGAACGCACGGTTAACTTGTAAATGTACACGCCTTTACCTATTTTGTCTCCAAAATCGTCACGGCCGTCCCAAACCATTTCTCTGGATAACGAAGATGCTCCGTTATTACAACATTCACCCGTATTGGTTTGCCCTCTTATAGTTTTTACCAATTTTCCGGATACAGTGAATATTTGTACTAGAACGTCTAACGATTCTGAACTATTGTGATTAAACCAAAATTCCGTGTAATTAACAAATGGATTTGGATAGTTTAAAACGTTATCGATGATTAACTGTTGATTCTCATCAAACACCACAAATTGAATTTCTGTTGTAGATGAATTGTTGTACACATCCCAAGCCTTTATAGACATGGTGTGTAAACCTGGCTCTAAATCTCTCAAAGGGTAATTAACTATCCCCTTTTTATAATCATCCAATTCTGTTTGATAAAAGTCGTTTAATATATACGGATTGGCCTCGTCACCATCTAAAATCCCAACAATATCATGACCAATCCCACTAGCCGTATTGATTCCGTTTTCGTCCTCTAGTTTTATCAATAAATTTGGAGATCTATTGGTAATACCTCCCGACACAAAACTTTCATCATTCATATAAGCGGAAATAACAGGCCCAATATTGTCCTCTGGTGCATTGGTGTTTAAACCTCCAATTTGAACTTGATTAACACTAGCCCCTGCTTGGTCTTCATGCACGCCATCTCGTTTAGCATAAAAACTTATACGCCCATAATCTACAGGAATACCTATATCTTTTGGTACTACAAATTCAATATCGAATTTCCCATTAACAATTGACGATTGCCCTCTAAAAATAATAGGTCCCAAGGTTTCAAAGTCCATAATAATAAGTTGTCCTCCATCTCTAACCCCATCATTTCCTAAGGTTCTTCTTTCAATATTTTTATCGTAAATAGTTGTAGAAAGCACCCCTTTATAATCAGATAATATATTTCCGGACAAATCGGTAACTTCTCCTGATAATTTTACATGACTTAAAGCTTGGAGCACGTCAATGTTTCCACTTACAGGCACATCGTTTACTTTTGTCAGAACAATATTTGGTTTTGGAAAAGCTAATTTCATAGCTGGATCACCAATAAAAAACACCAACCTTCTTTGACCTATAATGGAAATGGCCGGATCTATTTTTGTTAATCGCAAGGCTTCCGCCATACTTGGATATTCATGGGAAGGATAAGGAGTGTTGTTTCCAAAAGAAAACAAATATTGCTCCAACACCTTATTAAAGGAAATTCCAACATTTACAAAAACCTGTCTTGTTGTGGTTATTAATGAAATAGCTCCTCCATCTTTATTCCAATAGGTATACTCCCCGGCTGTTGAACGTTGTGGATTATCAAACTTAGTGAATTCACATGTAACAGTAACAAAACAATTTAACTTGCACACGTTGTTCAAACTTTGAGCATCTGGTTTTTCAAAAATACGCTCATGTGCCAAACCATCCTCACCTCCATGCCCAAAATAATTAAGCACCAAAGCGCCTGTTTCTATGGCATTTTTTATAGCCACATTTACCGTAGGATATCTATTCCCTCCAGCTGAAGACTCTTGCTTGTACGCGTCGGAATGAATTTTAGTAACATTAATAAAAGGCTTTTCTTCAGCTACTTCATCACCAATAAAATCTGTTGTAGCTTGAAGAGATTGTTCCCAAGTAACATCCACATCATCAGAAATAACTACAAAATTATTTCTCCAACTTCCAAATGAAGCATCTATATAATATCTTTCTATTTTATCAACTAACTCCTTGGCACTCTGATAATTTTCAGCCAAAATCCTACCTACAGCTATATCTAGTTTATCGGAAATAGCCATAGTCCCCTCGTTGGAATCCATCATCCCAAAATAATCGTCGGAAATAAACGAGTTGGTAAGATTAAAACTATTATAGGCATGCCACGATGGAACTAAATTCGTGTTATTCGGAATTCGGTCCTTATAATCGTAGGAGCTATCTCCAAACAAACAAAGGTATTTCAATCGCTTATCAGGGGAACTAGCATTATCATAGACATATTTCACCAAATTCCTTATGGCTCCAATATCCTGATTTCCTGTACTGAATTCTGCATAAATTTCATTTAAACCAACAACTTTTACTTTTAAATTGTTGTTAACTCGGTTAATTTGTGCCAACCGTTCGGCTTGACCATATAAATTATTAGGTGTGATGATTAAATAGTCTACATCCTCATTTTGCCCCTGATCATTTTTAAAAATAGTCCCTTTTATATTTTGATTGTAAACCGAAGAATTAGAACTCAGCGAAGGCTCATAATAATCTAAAGGAGATACTAGGGCGTACGATTTTAAAGTTCCTAAACTAGAAGTAAAACTTAAATTTGAACTATTATCTGTATTCACATAAGTAGTCACGTTATAAATATCCGTAACATCCCAAATTTCTCTCACCTGAGAGGTATTAGTTAAATTGTATTGACCAATACCAGCCATTTGGGTAACTGCTTTGTTTTTAAAAGTAAATTGTTTCCCTGAAAAATTCAACGCTCGGGTGGCTTCTAAAGAAATATAATCTATATAAGCCAAAGCAGATGGATTTCCTCCTTTATCATATATTAAGGATACCGATAAATTAGATGAATTCACAGTAATCGAATTGCTATAAACGGACTCGGTAGCCAAATTGGTGTCGGTAATGGGTGGTATTGCTAAGTTGCTAATGTTATTCCCATTTACCTTAACCAGCATATTTGTTGGTGTAACGGAGGTTCCTGCAACAATAACGTTAAATGTAACTGGCTCTGAAGTTACCAAGTCTGGAAAGCTAAAATCAAAGGTTTTGGTGTCTTCTAAATCGAATTTATCTCCAAACCAACGTCTTCCAACAGTTACTAAGTTATACTCGTCTTTTTCATGAAATTTGTAATCTTGGAAGGTATCAATCATCAAATCCACTGGTCCTGAGGGCTGCATAAACGGCTGTACCCGCTTCCCATTTCCAGGACTAACATTTATATAATAGTAAGTTTTTTCTGTATAACAGTTAATATTGGTATTACTCTGCTCATCGTAACCATAAGGTCCTTGAGCATAAAATAAAATATAATCGTTATCGTGGAAAACCCCATCGTTCTCTCCTACAACACGAATCGCGTTTTCTTGCACATCTATCGGGTAGGGCGCTGAATTTGAAAATGGAATCATTCGTCCCCCATTCCCATAAAGCTTAATTGTTCTCGGATCAACACCATTCACATTAACCCCCATTCTAGATAGAAAATCTTTGGTAATTTTAAACACCCCAGATCGCTCTACATAAAACTTATACCACTGCCCACTGTTTAAAACAGAATTACTAATCATGCGTTGGTTTCTATTGGAAGGAAGACTACCATTGGAATAGCTTACAGAAAAGGAAGTCACCTTTTTAATACTCCCATTGGCTTCCTTAATAATAGGAGACAGGATAAAAAATGCATGCATCTGATCCCTGGAAACTGAAGTTTTAAGCTGATAGCTTAATTTCGTTGGTAAGCTATTTATATCAATATCTAACAACTCCTTAGCAGTCATGTTAGCGTAACTTACGTTACTAACACGAACCGAACTTTCATCAACCGCTTGATTAATTTCCCACTGAGCCACAAATTGCAAACCATCTGTTGGATCGTAGTTGTAATGAGCTTCGTTAAAAGCAGGCACCTTTATAGCATAACTCTCGGTTGCTAACACCTTCTCTCCTTCCCAAAGAATCTGAAATTGCTTTTGTTGTGAATAGAGTACTAGAGTCGTAAAAAAAAATAGGAATAGAAATTTCTTTTTCATTGATTAGATAACGAGATTAATTGCTTGTTAGTATCGCAAAACAAACAATTTTAACAAACCTTTCAAAATTACAATAATAATTTATAAATATTGACGTTATTTATGCACAAATTAGCGAGGGTGTATGCAATAAAACATCGGTATAAGGTTCAATTAATAGGATGAAATACATCAAAATATTATCAATTTTTATTATTTAACTTGTATTATAACCGATATTTCTTATATTGCGTCACCAAAAATATTATAAGCTTACTAAAAGTATGGATATGAAAAAAGTTATGGCATTTAAGATTTTGTTACTCTTAGCAATTTCTATAACAGCAGTTGGTTGTAAACGATCATCCAGTTCCAACAGCTCTAGAGCTACTGGTTGGGATATAAATTCTAGGGACGGTGGGTTTCAATACAACACGCAATTCAAAGAACAAGAAACTGCTCCTGGGTTAGTGTTTGTAGAAGGTGGTACTTTTACTATGGGTCGTGTTCAAGACGATGTGATGCATGATTGGAACAACACGCCAACACAACAGCACGTTCAATCTTTTTATATGGATGAAACGGAAGTTACCAACAAAATGTACATGGAGTACCTAGATTGGTTAAAAAGAACTTACCCACCATCTGAAGAAAACTACAAAGCTATTTATAACGGTGCACTTCCTGACACCTTAGTTTGGAGAAACCGTTTAGGTTATAACGAAGTTATGACAGATAACTATTTACGTCACCCAGGATACGGAGAATATCCTGTAGTAGGTGTAAGCTGGATTCAAGCAGTAGAATTCGCTAACTGGAGAACAGACCGTGTTAACGAATATTACTTAGAGAAAGCTGGATACATTGCAAGAGACGCAAAAATAACCGACGTAAATGCAGATCAAACATTTAATACGGATACGTATATTAACGCTCCAACACAAGTATATGGTGGAAACACAGAACTTACTGATCCAAATAACACGAGAAGACGAGTTCAAACAACTGCTGATGGTGAGCCTATAAATGTATACGCAGGTAGAGAAACTGGAATCATCTCTCCTAGCTACAGACTTCCAACAGAAGTTGAATGGGAATACGCTGCTTTAGGTTTATCTGAATTAAGAGACTACAACGTTATTAGAGGTAGAAAAAAATATCCTTGGGATGGACAATATACGCGTTCAGGAAAACGTAAAGTTAGAGGTGACCAATTAGCTAACTTTAAACAAGGAAAAGGTGATTACGGTGGAATTGCAGGATGGTCTGACGATGGTGCCGATATTACCAACCAAGTAAAACAATATGCTCCAAATGATTTTGGACTATATGATATGGCTGGAAACGTAGCGGAATGGGTTGCCGATGTATACAGACCTATTGTAGATGACGAGTTTAACGACTTCAACTACTACCGTGGAAACGTGTACACTAAAAACGCCATAAACGAAGACGGAACAGTGAAGATTGTAACTACAGACGAAATTGTATTCGACACCTTACCAAACGGTAAAATTGTTGCAAGAGATTTACCAGGAGAAATTGCTCAAGTTCCAATTGATGAAGATGAAACTTACTTAAGACAAAACTTCGACAGATCTGACAATAGAAACTTTAGAGATGGAGACAGACAATCGTCTCGTCAATACAGAGATAACTTTGAAGACGAAGAAAACTTAAATGGGGAATCATCTGTAACAAGTAAAATGTACAACTCTCCTAAGCATAATGTTGAAGTAGACGATTCTACAGGGGCATTAATTAGAGAGTACGACAAATCAAACAAAAGAACCTCATTAATCAACGACGAAGTACGTGTGTACAAAGGTGGTTCTTGGAAAGACAGAGAGTACTGGTTAGACCCAGCACAAAGACGTTATTTCCCACAAACTATGGCTACAGATTACATTGGCTTTAGATGTGCAATGTCTAGAGTTGGTTCTAAATCTAAAACCAAACACAAAACAAAAAACTAAAGAATTTTTCATATCTTTTAAAAAGTCCTAACAATTAGTTAGGACTTTTTTTATACTTTTATTTTATGAAAATAGAACAACTACACGCGCTTTTTTTAAAGCATCCATCGGTATCAACAGACACTAGAAAAATCGCTAAAAACGATTTGTATTTTGCTCTTAAAGGCGATAATTTTAACGGGAACGGCTTTACCAAACAAGCATTAGAAAATGGCGCTTCGTACTGCATTATCGACGAAGAGGAATACGCTATAAACAACCAATGTATTCTAGTAGATAATGTTCTAAAAACTTTACAAGACTTAGCTAGTTTTCATAGAAAATATTTAAAACTACCAATTATTGCTTTAACCGGTAGCAATGGAAAAACAACCACCAAGGAGCTCATCCATGCAGTACTTTCTAAAAAGTACAGCACTTCTGCCACACTTGGAAACCTTAACAACCATATTGGTGTACCCTTAACACTTTTAAAAATGACCAAGGACACAGAAATTGGTATTGTGGAAATGGGAGCCAACCACCCACAGGAAATCGAGTTCTTGTGTAACATAGCCCTTCCCGATTATGGCTTAATAACCAATTTCGGTAAAGCACATCTGGAAGGTTTTAAAAGCATAGAGGGGGTTATTAAAGCAAAATCAGAACTATATCAACACCTAATAAGCCACAACAAAACCATCTTTGCTAATTCAGCAGATCCCATTCAATTGGAAAATAGCAAACCTGCCACGACCTTGACCTTTGGACAAAATAAAACCGACGATTTCATAATTCATTTTATAAGTGCCCAACCTAAAGTATCTGTTACCTATAATAACATAGAAATAAACAGCCAACTAATAGGCGAATACAATTTCAACAACATTTCAGTAGCCATTGCTCTAGGTGTTTATTTTAAGGTTGAAGAAAAGCAAATAAAAGAAGCTATTGAAACCTATGTTCCAAAAAACAACAGGTCGCAAATTATTGAAAAGGGAACGACTCAAATTATTTTGGATGCATATAATGCCAATCCATCAAGCATGACTGTAGCACTAAAAAACTTCGGAAAACTAGAGACCAAGAATAAAATAGCCATCCTTGGCGATATGTTCGAATTAGGACCGGATGCAAAAACAGAACACCTTGCTATTGCCGAATTAGCAACCTCACTAAACCTGTCGAAAATAGTTTTTATTGGTGAAAACTTTTATCAGGCCCTTCCTGCAAGTCATGAAAAATTTACCTCCTTCGAAAACTTTAAAGAAAATTTCGATTTCAACTCCTTAAAAAATGCCACCTTATTGATTAAAGCATCTCGAGGAATGGCCTTGGAACGTGTTTTAGATTTGTTATAAAACTCTTAACACTAAAAAAACTAAGGGTAATATTGTTTATATTTAACCTCTGTTAAATTCACAAATAAATATGTTGTCATGAAGCTTTATCGCTCAATTTACCTAGGCCTTTTTGTTCTTTTTTTAGTAGGTTGCGAAACCTTACAACCAACGGTTACCGTACCGGAAGTCCAGCTCTCTACCTTTGAAAAACTAGCAAGTATCGAAAATGTGGTGAGTATTGAAAAAAGAAATCCTGTAAGTCATTTCGATAAAAATTATGAAATCTGGTTCGAACAACCTGTAGACTATGCCGACTCCACAAAAGGCACCTTTAAACAACGTGTTTTTATAGGTTATGAAAACCCGGAGAAGCCAGTTATTGTGGAACTTCAAGGCTATGGTATCGGTTCGGAAAGAGCCGGAGAATTGGCAAACCACTACAAGGCAAACCAAATAAATATTGAACACCGTTACTTTAATAATTCACGACCAGAAGAAATAGATTGGAACACACTTACCGTTAAAAATGCAGCCAAGGACCAAGCTAGAATTATAGATGGGATAAGAAAAGCACTTTATCCAGATTCCAAATTTATTTCAACCGGAATTTCTAAAGGCTGCCAAACAGTGATGCTTCATCGCAGATATTTTCCAAATAATGTAGATGCATGTGTTTGTTATGTTGGCCCACTAAACTTTGAACGCGAAGATCCAAGAGTGTATAAGTTTTTAAATGAAGTTAGCACCCTGGAAAACAGAGAGAAAGTAAAAGCGTTCCAAAATTTATGTTTTGAAAACAGAGCGGCACTTTTAGAAATGATGAAATCAGCTGCCTCTGAACAAAACATGTCATGGGAATTTGGAGTGGAAAAAGCCATCGATTATACCATCCTAGAATATGCTTTTGCTTTTTGGCAATGGGGAACCCCAATTGAAAGTATTCCAGCTAAAAATGCAACTCCTGAACAAATATACAACCACCTCATCAATGTGGTTGGGTATAGCTTTTTTGAAGAAAAATCTGTGGAAGATTTACAACCATATTTCTGGACAGCATTAACAGAGCAAGGGATTTATGGCTACGAAACAGCTCCATTTAAACAGTATTTAAATACGGATGAAATTTATAAATTTGATTGGGCTTTCCCTGAAGGTATCTCAAAACCATTCGACTACAAACCAATGCAAGAAGTAAAAAACTTTTTGGATTACGTAGCTAAAGACATGATGTTTATTTATGGTGAATATGACTCGTGGAGCGCTACTGCTGTGGAACTAGAAAACGATGCTGCCAGAAGAGAATTGTACAAATTTGTATTGCCTCAAGGAAGCCACACAACTAGAATCAAAAGTTTTAGCCCAGAAAAACAAAAAGAAATCTATGGCATAATTGATTCTTGGTTAGCAAAAGAATAATCTGAACAAAAAAAATCCATCTGAATAAAACCTTAATAATTATAAGTAAAAAGGCGAAAAGGAATAAAAATCCGTTTCGCCTTTTTTAGTTTCTACGAAGTTTTCATCAAAGCTTCAATTTCATCTATTTCTATAGGCATGGCTTCCGTTAAGTTATAATTCCCGTCTTTAGTAATCAGATAATCATTTTCCAATCGGCAACCAATTCCTTCTTCCGGAATATATATTCCAGGTTCACAGGTTAAAACCATACCTGGCTCTAAGGCTCTAGAATACAAGCCTACATCATGGACATCTAAGCCAATATGATGCGCAGTTCCATGCATGAAATACTTTTTATACAAAGGCTTTTCCGGATTTTGCTTAGCAACATCCTCCGCATCAAGCAGCCCTAATTTTATGAGTTCAGTTTCCACCAATTTCGCCATCTGAGCTTCATAAACCGACGGTAAAACTCCTGGCTTCAACAATTTACTTCCTTCTTTTAAACAATGTAAAACAGAACTATAAACTTCTTTTTGTCTTTCTGAAAATGTTCCACTTACAGGAAAGCATCTTGTGGTATCACTATTATAATTGGCATAGCACACACCAAAATCCAATAGAATCATCTCACCTGCTTTACAAATATCATCATTGGTGTTATAATGCAAAGCACAGGCATTTTTCCCTGAAGCTACAATGGGCTTAAAGGCATGTCGTGTAGCTCCCGATTTTATTAAATTGTAGGCCAATTCGGCTTCCAATTCATATTCCTTCATCTCCGGCTTGCAAGCTTTCAACACACGCTTAAAGGATTCCACACTAATATCTGCTGCTTGTTGCATAAGAGCTATTTCTTCTTCAGATTTAATAAGCCTTAAATCTCGAGTAAGTTTAGCGGCTCGGTGGTACTCGTGTAAGGGATATTTTTCTTTACACCAAGCAATCATTCGGTCTTGTCGGGTTTGTTGCTCAAAGGTAACACGCTTAATATGTTCATTATGTCCTAAGTAAAAACCATCGGCTTCAAACGCCATAAGCTGTAGGACCTTTTCAAAATCATGAACCCATTCAACCCTTGCAACCCCCGAAATATCGGTAGCCTGTTCCTTACTTAATTTTTCCCCGTCCCAAATTTTTATTTGCTCATTGGTTTCTTTAATAAATAAAATCTCACGATTTTCTTTTCTGTATGCATCTGGATACATAACTAAAATACTTTCTTCTTGATCAATGCCACATAAATAAAACAAATCGTTGTTCTGGGTAAACCCCATAACATCGTCCGCGTTGTTGTGTTTCACATCGTTGGAAGTAAGGATAGCCAAGGTATTAGACTTCATTTTAGCCGCAAATTGGCTTCTGTTTTTTATAAATAAATTCTTTGAAATTTGATTGTAACGCATGTTTAAAATTTTCTATCTGGATGAAATGGATTAATATCTAATATCGTTTTTTTATCTGAAATAACTTCCGAAACCAACTTTCCCGTAGCCGGTCCCATACTCCACCCCATCATGGCGTGGCCGGTAGCAATGGTCAAGTTCTTGCAAGTTGAGGATCTTCCTATATATGGCAACCCATCGGGCGAAACTGGACGTAAACCACAAGCAGCATCACTTTTTTCTTCTTTGGAAAGAAGGACTTCTGGATAATAACTGGTGGTAGCTTTAGCAATAGCCTCCACACGAATTTGATTGATTTTATCGTTTATTCCCGCTATTTCCATAGTGCCCGCAAAACGCGTAAACCCATGCATAGGAGTTACCGCAACTTTAGCTTCTGCCAAAATAGAAGGAATACTAATTCCTGTGTCTTGAGTGGTATTAATCCGATACCCTTTTCCTGCTTGAAGCAACAAATTTAAGCCTATTTTTTTACTTAATAAAGCACTCCATGATCCAGCTGATAAAACAAATTCATCTGCTTTTAAGGTTTGCTGCTTCGTTTTAATAGCTTCAATTTTCCCCTGGGAAACTATTAAGTCTTCTACTTTCTCATTTAACAAAAACCGAACACCTACAGCCTGTAAATAGGTCTTCATTTCTTCCATAAATTCCTGAGGAGTCGTATGGGAATCGCACTTGTAATATGTGGCTCCCTTAACATGAAAGCTCGCACGGGGTTCAAGAACCTGTAATTCTTCCTTACTTAAGGCTACAACATCCAAACCTTCACGCTTAGCCATATGGGCTGTTTCAATTTCTTCGTCTAACATCTTATCTGTTTGACACAACATAAGCAAACCCTTTTTCTCGTACTGAAAATGAAACTGTTCTTCTTCCTTGATGGCGTCGTATAAACTCTGACTTAATAAAGCAATACTTTTAATGACTGGTATCGCCTTTTTAACATGATGGGCATTGCAGGATTTATTGAAAGCAAGCGACCATTTTATAAAATCGGAATCCAAACGTGGCTTGATGTATAACGGACTAGCAGGATTAAACATCCATTTTAAGCCTTTCTTCATAACACCTGGAGCGGATAAGGGGATTAAATGACTTGGAGATAAATAACCAGCATTGACATAGGATGCTCCCGAATCCATATTGGATTGATCAATAACAGTAACCTGATGACCTTCTTTTTGAAGATAATAGGCAGAACACAAACCGATGATGCCCCCTCCTATAATGATACAGTTTTTCAATGATTTAAGGTATTAATGATATAGTGAATAATATAATGTATTGTTGAAAATAGAGGTTTTATGAGAACTTACGCGATGCACAGTGTTCCTGCAACGACAACAAGTTTAACTCGTTCCAGGAGCTCATTTTTCAAGAGCGCTAGCCACAAGTCTGAAACTAATTTCCTTGTCCTAAATCTAAACGATTCAATAAATTCTTGTTTTTAGAGTTTCATAGCAAGGCGTAGCGTCCACACCCTATTGCCCCAAGATTTTTAAATCACTTGAAACCCCAAAGCATACGGATCGTCTTCTTCATCTATGCTAATCGTATTATGTCCGTAAATTTTCGCCCATCCTTTAACACTCGGAAAAACAGCCACTTTCCCATCTAAAGTAGTAGCTTTTTCAATGCGCCCTACAAATTTACTTCCTATAAAACTTTCGTGAATGAAATCTTCTCCAACCTGTAATTTTCCCTTGGCATATAACTGAGCCAACCTAGCTGAAGTCCCCGTACCACACGGACTTCTATCGATAGCCTTATCTCCATAAAAAACAGCATTTCTTCCTGACGAACTTGGGTCAATCGGGGTTCCCGTCCAAAGCATATGGGTCACATCTTTAATGGTATCATTTTCTGGATGAATAAATAACTGTGGATATTTGTCATTAATCCGCTGCCTAAGCACTTGCGAATACTGAATGATTCTTAACGCTGAAAAGTCCTGAATTCCTGAAAAGTTTTTCTGAGGATCTATTATAGCGTAATAATTTCCACCATAAGCCACATCAAAAACAAGCTCTCCCAATTCCGGACAATCGATAGTTAAATTCTCAGCAGCTAAAAAACTTTTCACATTAAATAGCTTCACCCAATCTACTTTAGATCCAGTTTGTTGATAGGTAATTTCAACCAAACCGGCGGGCGCTTCCATCCTAATTTTTCCCGGAACTTTTGGTTGTACCAAGCCTTCTTCAATAGCTATAGTAACTGTGCCAATGGTACCATGTCCACACATGGGCAAACAGCCCGAGGTTTCTAAAAACAGGATAGCAAAATCGTTTTCGGGATTCTGTGGCGGATATAAAATACTACCACTCATGATGTCATGCCCTCGTGGTTCAAACATAAGCCCTTTCCGAATCCAATCGAATTCTCTTAAAAAATGCTGACGTTTTTCGCTCATGCTGGTCCCGACTAAGTCTGGACCGCCTTGTTTTATTACCCTTACGGGATTTCCACAGGTATGAGCATCGATACAGACAAAAGTGCCTTTCATAATTAAATGGAATCTGTAGTTTGTTTATTATTTATCAAACGTGAAATTTTTAATGGATTTTCATTCTTCAATTCGTCAGGCAACAAATGATTCGGCCAATCTTGATAACTAAAAGGACGTACCCAACGTTTTATAGAATGGATTCCTACAGCTGTAAAACGACTGTCTGTGGATGCCGGATACGGACCGCCATGTACCATGGACGGACAAACCTCAACACCTGTAGGCACGCCGTTATAAATAAGTCGCCCAACACGGTTTTGAAGCGCTGCAACTACTTCGGGATACTGCGTAGCTTCGTCATCCTCGGCTATTAAGGTGCCGGTTAACTGCCCCTCCAATTTAGAGATAATCTGCTCTAACTGACTAATACTTTCACATTGAACCACCATAGAATAAGGGCCAAAAACTTCTTGATGCAAAGTGCTATTGCTTAAAAAGGTATGACCTTCAACAGTACTAACGGTTTGTCTCGCATAATTCGCTTGGACTTCGGAATCGAAGTGGGCCACAACACGTAACTCTGGTTGCGATAAGGCTTTTTGCTTATTACTTTCAAAAGCTCCAATAATATGGGGATGAAGCATGCAGGATGGCTCAATCTTTACAATCTCAGCAGATAAATTTTGAATAAATTCAGACAAAGCGTCTCCCTTAACTCCTAACAACAAACCTGGATTGGTACAAAATTGCCCAGTTCCTAAAGTAATGGAGTGTGCATAGGTTGCCGCTAAGGCTTCACTTCGACGTTCTAATGCTTTTGGTAAAATAACAACGGGATTAATACTTCCCATTTCTGCAAATACAGGAATAGGTTCTTCACGTGTGGCTGCTAAATCGTATAAAGCACGGCCACCACGAATACTCCCAGTAAAACCAACGGCTTTAACACCTGGATGAGAAACCAATTGAGTCCCTACCTCTATCCCACGGCTATTTAAATTAGAAAATACTCCATGGGGCATTCCGGTGCGTTCTGCTGCTTTAATAACAGCTGAAGCAACCAACTCTCCGGTTCCTGAGTGCATGGGATGCGATTTAACCAACACCGGACAACCTGCAGCTAAAGCAGCAGCTGTATCGCCTCCTGCAGTGGAATAGGCTAATGGAAAATTACTAGCACCAAAAACAACAACCGGCCCTAAGGGTACCAAGAGTTTCCGTATATCCGATTTTGGCGAAGGGGTTCTTTCTGGCTGAGCTGTATCAATGCTAGCTTCTACCCAAGAACCTTCAATGAGCAATTCGGCAAAAGCTCGCAATTGCCCTATCGTCCTAGCTCGTTCTCCTAGAGCACGACCTTCTGGCAAACCAGATTCTGAGCAATACGTATCTATCAAATCGGTATCCAAAGCCAAAATTTCATCGGCTATAGCTCTTAAAAATTCAGCCTTCTTCTTTCCTGAAACCTGTCTATAGGTTTTAAATGCGTCGGAAGCCAAACCTACGGCTTCATCTATTTCTTCTTTGGTAGCTTCAGTATAAATCGGTGGATTTTCAAGATTCAACTGCGGATTAAACGTTTTATATGTGTGACTTCCTTTAGCTGAAAGCTGATTTCCTATATAATTTTTCCCTGTAATCATTTGTTAAGGTTTCTTTCCCAAAATGGGACGTTTTGTGTAATTGTTTTATGCGCGATACAACTGATGTAGCTATCATTAAAGGTAAAAAATTAACGCCTTAATCCTCTAGAAGTTTACAGGTTTTTATAATCTGGCAAAATTGGTCGGTTTCGTAAACTAGTTTCAATCACGTTTAATACCTGCTTACGTTCTTCACCAATTAGGGGCAATCTAGGTGGGCGTATATGTTCCGAGCCTAATCCCGTAGCTACTTCAGCTAATTTAATATTCTGAACCAACCGCGGATTGATATCTAGTTCCAATAATGGCATAAACCATCTATAAATCTCTAAGGCTTCTTTTATTCTCCCCGCTTTTTGTAATTCGTAAATAGCAACGGTTTCAGCAGGAAAAGCACAAACCAATCCAGCAACCCAACCATCTGCTCCTATTAAAAGACTTTCTAAAGCTATGGTATCCACGCCCGTCATTATTTTCAAACGGTCTCCAAAATAATTTTTCAAGCGGGTAATATTAGTGGTATCTCTAGTCGATTCTTTAACCGCTTCAATATTATCGTGTTTTAATAATTGGTCAAACATACTAGGCGTTATCAATACCTTATAATCAACGGGATTGTTGTAAACCATAATAGGTAATGAAGTGTTGCTAGCCACAGCTTGATAAAACGCCACAGTTTCTCTATCACTGGAGGTATAACGCATAGGTGGCAACATCATCAATCCTTGAGCGCCATCAGCCTCAGCTTTATGGGCGGCTTGAATTGCCGCTTTGGTAGTCTGTTCGGCAATATTAATAAACACAGGAACCTGACCTTTAACCAAATCAACAGCGGTTCGGGTTAAGGTGCGTTTTTCTTCATCTAACAAAGTGCTTGCTTCACCAAGAGTCCCTCCTAACACAATGCCATGAACTCCAGCTTTCACTTGCGCGCGAACATTCTTTTCAAACATGTTTAAATCCAAGCTGTCCGCCTCTGTAAACTTGGTTGTAACCGCTGGCATAATGCCTTTCCATTCAATTCCCATAATCTAAATTGTTTTAATACAAACAAATTTAATTAAGTATGGCCTGCCACAATAAGCTCTTTTTATCCAACTATTATACTATGTTATCCATTATTTTATAAAAATGAATAATAATGCTTAATTTTATATCTAATACAACCTTGTGAGAATGAAAGTACTTCCCTTTAAAATACCGAAACCAGAATTGGCGAACCTCGTCTACCAAGTAGATTTAGAACCTCGCTTTTATGACAAACTCCACCAACATGAGGAAATTCAACTCAGCTTAATAGTTCAAGGCAGTGGAACCTTAATCGTAGGAGATGCCATTAGCTATTACAAAAAAGGAGACATACTAATAATAGGAAGCCAGCTACCTCATGTGTTTCAAAGCGACAAAGAACAGGAAAATCTGTCGCACATGCAGACTGTATTCTTTACGGAAAACAGCTTTGGTCCGGATTTTTTTAAACTGGAAGAATTAACAGAAATCCAAGTATTCTTTAAACGGGTCATGCACGGATTTAAAGTCACCTCAAACCAAGAAGAAATTCAATCGCTTTTTGCACAAATAGAAACAGCAAGTAAACTGGAACGCTTTATAATTTTATTGAAGTTATTGAAACTTCTATCTACCTGCGAATACAAAAGCTTATCCTCTTTTATATATGAAAAAAACTTTTCTGTAACCGAAGGGGAGCGTATGAGAGATGTATTCGATTATACCATGACCAATTTTAATAAAGACATTACCCTGGAATCTGTAGCCAATGTGGCAAACATGACAAAAAATGCCTTTTGCAAATACTTTAAAAAGTACACGAATAAAACCTATGTGGTGTTCCTAAACGAATTGCGCATTGAACATGCTTGTAAACATTTAGTATCGAATCAAGAGATAACTATTGCCGATGTGGCTTATAAGGTAGGATTTAATAATATATCGAATTTTAACCGACAGTTTAAAAAAGTGAAACACAAAACGCCATTGGTATATAAACAAGAAAATACGATGCACTAGGCACCAAATAAAAAAAGGTCTATACATATGTATAGACCTTCTAGTTCTGTGGGCGCGAAGGGATTCGAACCCCTGACCCCCTGGGTGTAAACCAGGTGCTCTGAACCAACTGAGCTACGCGCCCTTTCGTAATTCGACTGCAAATATAAGAGAGATTTTGATATACCAAAAGCTTTTTTCAATTTTTTTTTAAATTATTTCTGCAACCACAAAAGTACTACCTCCAATATAGATCAAATCTGCGTCCAACGCACTGTTTTTAGCCGCTTTTAACGCCTCATTTACACTAACATAGCTCGAACCAACAAATCCTGAAGCCAAAAATGCCTCTTGTAATAAATTTTCATCCATTCCTCGAGGAACATCAGGTTTACAAAAATAATAAGTGGCTTTTTTAGGTAAAATATCTAAAATGGTGTTTAAATCTTTGTCATTAACTACCCCAAAAACTATATGTAGGTTTTTATACGATTCTTCTTCCAACTGATTCACCACATAATTTAACCCTTCTTTATTATGTCCGGTATCGCAAATAATTTTTGGCTGCTCTTGGAGTACCTGCCATCGACCTTGTAAACCGGTGTTTTTTACAACCTGCAACAAACCTTTTTTAATATGCTCTTGTGAAATGGTAAAAGCCCCTTGCTTTAGCACCTCAATGGCCTGCAACACGGTTCTGATATTTTTCTGCTGATAACTCCCTTTTAAATCACTTGGAAACACCTCGTGAATAAAACTATCTGCAAAATAAATATCAGATTGGTTCTTTTTAGCAAGATCTTGAAACACCTGTGCCGTTTCTTTTTGTGTTTCTCCTATAACAACAGGAACTCCAGGTTTTATAATCCCACCTTTTTCAAAAGCAATAGCCTCCAAGGTAGTTCCTAAAAACTGGGTATGATCAAATCCAATATTGGTTATAACAGAAACTTCTGGAGTAATAATATTAGTAGAGTCCAATCTGCCTCCCAAACCAACTTCAACAACAGCTATATCAACTTTTTCCTTAGCAAAGTATTCAAAGGCCATCCCAGAGGTCATTTCAAAAAACGACAGGCTTTGCGATTCTAGAAACGGCTTGTTACGCTGTATAAAACCTCGAACGAAGGCCTTACTTACAACCGCTCCATTAATTCGAATGCGCTCTCTAAAGTCTTTTAAATGGGGCGAGGTAAACAACCCAACCTGATAGCCTGCTTCTTGTAAAATAGAGGCTATCATATGGCTTGTAGAGCCTTTTCCATTGGTCCCCGCTACATGTATGGTTTTTATTTGATGTTCTGGATGTTTTAAATGCTCCGCTAATAAAAGGGTGTTACTTAAATCGGCTTTGTAAGCCGACTTCCCTTGTCTTTGATACATAGGAAGCTGAGAGAACATCCAATCAATGGTATCCTGATACGTCATTTTGAAGTTTAATTTGTAGCCTATTGACCTAAATTGAAGTTTACCTTAACAAATCCCACCTGTCTATCTGGAGCCTTATTATCGGCACGCCATTTATGCGACAAAGCAATTTTTTTGGCTGGTTCCAATAAACAGGAAGCGGTATTAGTGGTTCCTTTAACTCCAGGAACAGCTTCTACAACATCGCCGTTTCTATTCACGACAATTCGTACAATAACCATCCCAGATTCGTTGCATTCTTGCTTAAATACTTTTTTAGTAGGTGCTCCACGCCCCTTCAATCCATAACCAACACCTCCACTGCCTGAACCTGCTTCACCAAAATAACTAGCTGCATACGGGTCGCCATCAAGCTGCCCCTTATCTCCGGCTTTATTGTCGTTACCTTCTCCTCCGGTTTCTTGTCCTTCCGATTTGCTTACACCGCCAATTAATGCGTCTAGCTTTTTCTTCTTAGCTTCTTTTTCTGCTTGTTCTTTGGCTATCTTTTCAGCTTCAGCCTTAGCTTTTGCGTCGGCTTGAGCCTTGGCTTCGGCCTGAGCTTTTGCTTTAGCATCGGCCTCTTTCTTTGCCTTTACCTCGGCATCCTTTTGCTTTTTTATAGCTATAGATTCGTCACTATCATCCGTTAAAACATCTTCTGCCTTAGTTTTAGAACTGGCTGCCTCTGCTGGTTTTTGTTCCGGTTGCTTTACCGCTTCCTGTGGTTCTTCTTGAACCTCCCTAGGCTCCGATTTAACTGGCTTGGTAGGCTGCACCTCACCAGAACCAAAATCAGATGTTCCAAAATTAACAGCTACCCCGTACTCTTCCGGCGGATCCATATAGGTCGTACCAACAACAAACAACAGCAAAAGAATAAGCACAGCAATAAGTGCTGTCAACTTGGCTGAATTACGTTCGTGTACGGTTTCAAAATACTTCATGAAAACTAATTAGGTTTTACTGCTAAAATAACTTTAAACTTATTTCTATTGGCAATGTCCATCACTTTTACCACATGCTCTACTGGAACAGATTTTTCTGCTCTTAATACCAAAGTAGGCTTATCATCTGTCGATAAAGCGGCAATGAGCTCGGATTCTAAAACGCTTTCTCCAACGCGCTTCTGATCGATATAATATGTCAAGTCTTTTTTAATGCTTACCGCAACCGATCTCTTGTTCTCGGTTTTTCCACTAGCTGTAGGTAATAAAATATCTATCGCATTCGTGGTTACCAAAGTGGATGCTAACATAAAAAAGATAAGTAACAAAAAGACAATATCCGTCATAGACGACATATTGAAGTCTGGTGTTACTTTATTTCTTCCTCTTAAATTCATTAAATAGGTTCGTTTAAGTGATCTAAAAATTCTAAGGAATTCGCTTCCATTTGATATACAACCTTATCTGTTTTTACTACTAAGTGGTTGTAAGTAATATAGGCAATAATACCTACTATTAACCCTCCAACAGTCGTGGTCATAGCGGTATACAAGCCATCAGCCAAAAGTTTAATATCTATTTGTCCGCCTGAATTGGCTATCTCAAAAATAGAAAGAATCATCCCTATTACAGTTCCAAGGAACCCAATCATAGGTGCTGCTCCAGAAATTGTCGCTAAAACACTCACATTTTTCTCTAAACTATAAATCTCTAGGCGTCCGGCATTTTCAATAGCGGTATTAATATCTTCCAAAGGCTTCCCTATTCTCGAAATTCCTTTACTAATTAATCGTGAAACAGGCGAGTTTACCTGGGCGCATAACATTTGAGCTGAATCTATTTTCCCATTGGATACATGGTCCTTTATCTGATTCATAAAATTAGCATCTATTTTCGAAGCTGCCTTAATAGCAAACAAACGTTCAAAATAAATATAGGTGGCTACAATTAATAAAATAAATAAAACGGCCATAATAACCATCCCGGCAGTTCCACCACTAGTAATTAGCTCAATTATGGACAAGGTTTTTTCTACTGGTTCCCCATCGGTAAGTAACTCGGCTCCCTCTGGAGCATCTTGCATCATTAAATTTATCATATAGTATTTCAATTATTAGTTTATAACGGTTGTTTGAATTTTAAATTATCTAAAAAAAATGTTCTTATCAATATGTATGCCTCAACTCCTTCATATATCATGAGCTCCTCAACCCTTCCTTCTTCATCTAACTCAAGGGGTTCCAATTAATTATGGCTTTTAATGCTATCATTAGGTTCTTGTGAAGTAACTCTATCATGGGGCGAGCGTTATTTTAAATCAACTAAAAAAGATATGGAAGTTTGAATCTTCGGAAAAATAATCCCTAAAATCCGAAACCTAACTTTCGGTTGATTAATTTATAAATCTACAAACAAATATAAAAAACTAATAGGGTACTTTCTTAAAATTACCATAATTTTAATATTTAAAGATAATTCCAGAACTATGGTCCTCTTTTGCTCCCGTAACACTGCTTAAACAGTTCACCGCCCCTTCTAGCTTTAACACGCCTAAAAAACCAAAAACCAAAGCTTCTTTACATTCTACCAACCTGTTTTCCGGAATAATTAAGGTATTGGAGGTTTTCTCTTTTATTTTCGTCATTAAAAAGGCATGATAGGCACCTCCTCCTGTTACTAAAACCTGTACGCCTTCCTTCTCATTAATCACGGTGGAAATCTGAACAGCCACATGCTCTACAAAAGTTCGTAAAACAGATTCTACAGGTAAATCAAATGAGTCTATTAAAGGAAATATCTCCTGCTTTACCCATTCCAATCCCAAGGATTTTGGAGCTGCTTTTTTATAGAAATCCAAATCATTCAAGGCTTCTAATAACTCGAAACAAACCGTTCCTGTGGAAGCTAACTGTCCACCATCATCATAATCAAACCCCAACAACCCAATATAGTGGTTTAACACGATGTTCGCCGGACAAATATCGTAGGCAATTCTTCGAGCCTCTATATCGGTTGAAATATTAGCAAAGCCCCCCAAATTCAAGCAGAAATCATAGTCCGAGAACAGCAACTTATCGCCTATAGGTACCAAAGGAGCGCCTTGACCACCAAGTGCAACATCTTGAACCCTGAAATTGCAAACTACCGGAATTTTTAAAATATCAAACAGACAGGCCAAATTCCCAATCTGATACGTCATGCCCGCTTCGGGCTGATGCAAAGCCGTATGCCCATGAGAACAGATAGCATCTAAATCTGTAATCTTGTTTTCAATAATAAATTCCTGTATCATGCCTGCCAAGTACGGCGTATACTCTTGGTCTATACTTTCAAGCTCCGTTACAGATTTGCTCACCAACTGCTTTAAAATAGAATACCAGGCCTCTGTATATAATTTGGTTTCAAACGCATGGATGTCATATCGCCAAACGCCTGCCTGTTTACTAAAAGTCACATCCACCAAATCCACCCCATCTAATGAGGTCCCGGACATAACACCAACTACACGATACACGGTTTTATTCATATCTCGTAAAAATAGCAATCCCTTTTGAAAAAATGCCAATAAAAAAGTATCTTTGTGAACTTTCAAAATTAATACTACAATTACAAGAAACTATGGATTTTAACCTAACAGAAGAACATAAAATGATTCGCGACGCTGCTCGCGACTTTGCAAAAACTGAATTACTTCCAGGTGTTATTGAACGCGACAACACGCAAACCTTCCCAGACGAACTTGTTCGTAAAATGGGAGAGCTAGGATTTATGGGCCTTATGGTGGATCCTAAATATGGCGGAGCTGGTATGGATGCCATTTCCTATGTACTAGTTATGGAAGAGCTATCTAAAATAGATGCGTCGGCTTCTGTAATGGTTTCTGTAAACAACTCTTTGGTTTGCTACGGCTTAGAAGCTTACGGAAGCGAAGAGCAAAAACAAAAATATCTTACAAGATTAGCTAAAGGTGAAGTGATTGGTGCTTTCTGTTTAAGCGAGCCTGAAGCTGGTAGTGATGCCACTTCTCAAAAAACAACCGCTATCGACATGGGAGACCACTATGTTATTAACGGAACCAAAAACTGGATTACCAACGGCGGACGTGCAGAAATATATTTAGTAATTGCACAAACGGATAAAGAAAAAGGACACAGAGGAATCAATGCTTTTATCGTTGAAAAAGGCACTCCTGGATTTGATATAGGTCCAAAAGAAGATAAATTAGGAATCAGAGGAAGCGACACCCATACCCTACAGTTTAACGATGTTAAAGTTCCTAAAGAAAACAGAATTGGTGAGGATGGTTTCGGATTTAAATTCGCAATGAAAACACTTTCTGGCGGACGTATAGGTATTGCAGCTCAAGCCTTAGGAATTGCTTCAGGAGCTTACGAACTAGCTTTAAAATACTCTAAAGTGCGTAAAGCCTTTGGAACCGAAATATGCAACCACCAAGCCATTGCTTTTAAATTAGCAGATATGGCTACTGAAATTGAAGCTGCTAGAATGCTAGTAATGAAAGCAGCCTGGGACAAAGACCAAGGTAACAACTACGACATGTCTAGTGCCATGGCAAAACTTTACGCCTCTCAAGTAGCTATGACGCATACAGTGGAAGCTGTGCAAATACACGGTGGAAACGGCTTTGTAAAAGAATACCACGTGGAGCGCTTAATGCGTGATGCAAAAATTACACAGATATACGAAGGAACTTCAGAAATACAAAAAATTGTAATCTCTAGAGGGGTACTAAAAGACTAATAAGCTTTCGAAAATCTCAACAAAAAAGTCCGAACATACATAGTTCGGACTTTTTTATTTTCCAGTTACACCAACAAGCAGGTGATTATTGACAAACTTTACAAGCTTCTTTTTCTTTAATTTCCCCCACCAAAACACCCTGTGGGTTCATTTTTAAATCGCAACAATCCATATAGCCTTGAGCTATTAATTTTCTAGCACGCTGTATCTGACTTTTTACGGTTGGCAGCGGTAGCTGCAACTTGTCGGCAACCTCCGCTTGTTTCAATCCTTTAATATCTGCCAAAAACAAAGGATCTCTATATTTTTTAGGCAACTGCTTAATAATGCCCTGCAAACAATCATATTCCGTATGCTCCTTATCCGCATCTATAAAAACAAGCGCTGTATCATCGGGACTAAAACGTATTTGCTGCTTTCTAAAATAGTCTAAAACGGTATGTCTTGCTACTGAAAACACCCAGGCCTTTAACTTGTCCTCAGCTTTTAAAGATGCTTTTTTAGTGTGAATTTTAATAAAGGTATCCTGAAGTAAATCGGCAGCAACCTCCCTGTTTTTTACCCGACTTAAAATAAAATGTTTTAAGTCCTCGGCATATAAATTCCATATCGTTTGAGTCGTCATCCTTACTAAATTTAAAAAAGCAGCTGCCTCAGTACAAAGGTACCAAAATAGCTGCTCTTTATTGGTTGTTTAACAAGCATTAACAAGTACAATGAGCACAAGTACAGGTTTCACAACTACAATTTTTACAAA
>Ga0209075_1001371_pt1 | contig 22863 bp, 17 predicted proteins | sample Stecom2011_FD_187523 | JGI IMG/M metagenome (GOLD analysis project Ga0209075, IMG submission 187523) | Agricultural soil microbial communities from Utah to study Nitrogen management - Steer compost 2011 (SPAdes) (version 2) | ecosystem: Environmental > Terrestrial > Soil > Agricultural land...
ATTGTATTAGGTGTGTCTGCAATTCCATCATCAGAACTACAATTACCTGCTAAGCCAGGGTTGTTTGTTCCACCCCAAGGGTGTGGTAAATCCAACCAGTGTCCTGCTTCGTGTGTTAATGTATGCGCTCCTGAAGAACCTGCAGTTCCTATGCTTCCGACATAATTATGAACCAAGTGAATTCCATTGTTCATTCCAGTAAATCCAGGCGAAGGTCTAAAGGTATATCCTGCAGCACCTTCCACATCCATTGTTTTGAATATAAATATATTCATGTATTTATTGCCTGGCCAGTTACCATGTTGTGCTTGAACAGCTGCAACTCTTTGAGCTCCATTCCCGCCATCAGTTACTGACGAATAAGTACGCGTAATTCCATTGGTACAATTTCCAGCATTGTCTTTCTTTGCTAATTTGAACTCTATTTCAACATCAGCAACACGAGAAAGAAATTCTGATTTTACATTTGACCAATTGCTGTTTGATTTTTGGTAATCTTCATTCATGTGGTTAAGTGCATTCAAAACCTGTTCATCAGAAATGTTTTCTGGCCCACCTTGATGGATAATGTGAAAAACTACTGGTATTGTATAAGTAATTGTTCCTCTTGCATTTGAACTGCTTAACAATTCGGGGTGATTAGAAATGTAATTTTCTACTTCTAAAGCATGCGCTTGTTGATCAAGTTCATATAAAACTTTTTCTTGTGGACTTAGGCTTTCCACATATTCTAATGTTTTTTGATCTGTTTGACATAGATGCACCTCTTGAGCATAAGTTGTAGAGAATACTCCAAAAGCTACTGCAACAGATATTAATATTTTTTTCATAATTGCGTTTTAATATTTTTTAGCAGTGGTAATATAGTGATTTTTTAAAGATTTCCAAAAAGCTTTATTTTAAACGGTTCTATTTATTGATTGAACGGATTGTTTGTTAATAAATGAACAATTTTCCCCTCTTTTTTATGGTGTTTTTCAAAAAAACAATTGTTTAGATAATTTATAAAACACAGGGATAAGACTATTGTTTAGCCAAATTGATTAAATATCTTTTGAACTATCGTTTATTAGAATCTTAACATGGAACAAGAAGGATTCTATTGTTATATTGCCCATTAAAAAAGGCTGCTCCAATCGGAACAGCCTTAAAATCAAAATTTAACTTTAAGAGACCTTCTTAAAAGTTACCAGCAGATGTTATCTAACTGAATTTTTCACTAGTGATTATCTCCAGTCATTTTCTTTGGATCCACCCATTCATCATATTCTTCTGAAGTAAGGTGTCCAAGGGATAATGCAGATTCTTTCAAAGTAATTCCTTTATCATGTGCATTTCCAGCAATTTCAGCTGCTTTGTAGTATCCAATCTTCGTATTCAATGCTGTAACCAACATTAATGAGTTATTTACGAGTTCATCTATCCGTGCATGGTTTGGTTCTATTCCTACAGCACAATTGTCTGCAAAAGAAAAACAAGCTTCTCCAATTAGGCGAGCAGATTGTAATAAGTTTGCTGCCATCATTGGCTTATAAACGTTTAATTCATAATGACCTTGCATTCCACCAATGGTAACAGCTACATCATTCCCCATTACTTGTGCAGCAACCATAGTAATTGCTTCAGCTTGTGTTGGATTTACTTTTCCAGGCATAATTGAAGATCCAGGTTCATTTGCTGGGATGATAATTTCTCCAATTCCAGAACGTGGTCCTGATGCCATCATACGAATGTCGTTTGCAATTTTATTGATAGAAACAGCCAATTGTTTTAATGCGCCATGTGTTTCAACTAAAGCGTCATGTGCTGCTAATGCTTCAAACTTGTTTTTAGCGGTAACAAATGGTAATCCTGTGAATTCTGCAATTTTCTTTGCTACCAATTCAGAATAGCCTTTTGGAGTATTGATTCCTGTTCCAACCGCTGTTCCACCTAAAGCAATTTCAGAAAGGTGAGCCATTGTATTGTCTAATGCTTTTAATCCGTGATCTAATTGTGCAACGTATCCAGAAAACTCCTGACCTAATGTTAAAGGGGTTGCATCCATCAAGTGGGTACGGCCAATTTTAACAATGTCTTTAAAGTCTTTCGCTTTTTGATCCAAGATATCACGTAAATGGGTAACCCCAGGAACTGTTGTTTCTACAATCCTTTTATAAATTGCAATATGCATCCCCGTTGGAAAAGTATCATTTGAAGATTGAGATTTGTTTACATCGTCATTTGGCTGTAAAGTTTTTTCTCCTTCTCCCATTTTCTTTCCTGCAATCACGTGTGCACGATTTGCAATCACTTCGTTGGTGTTCATGTTCGATTGTGTTCCCGAACCTGTCTGCCAAATCACCAAAGGAAATTGGTCATCTAGTTTTCCAGCAATGATTTCATCACATACCTGAGCAATCAAGTCTCTCTTTTCTTCAGCTAAAACACCTAATTCACAGTTGGTATATGCCGCTGCTTTCTTTAAATAAGCAAAACCATGAATTATTTCTATGGGCATCGAAGCTTCTGAACCAATCTTGAAATTGTTTCTTGAACGCTCTGTTTGAGCACCCCAATACTTGTCGGCAGGCACCTTTACCTCACCCATTGTGTCTTTTTCTACTCTATATTCCATAATATGTCGTTTTGTATTAAATTATTTTTTATTTTTACCGAGTAATTACTTTACAATAATAGTTTACAAAAATAATATATCATGAGTATTTTCGGTCTTGTTATGTTTCTTTTAATTGCGGGAATGGCATTTTGGCTGTTACTTTTCTTAATGGCATTCGTTCTTCCTTACTGGGTTACACTAGGAGCTATTGAACAAATGCGACCTAAGAAAGTTTTCGATGATGAAGAAACTGCTTAATTAGCAGCTTATTAAGGTAGTATTATTGGGGATTCGGTAGAGTTCCCTTTTTTTGTTTACGAAGGATTATTTTGTTAATGTAATTGGCAATTATGTTTTTTAATCAATTGTACCGCTGGGGTAAAAGAAATCCAAGACATCTATTTTTGTTAGATGGAGCCGGGGCCTTACTTTCATTGTTTTTACTTGGTGTAGTACTCGTCGAATTGGAAATCTTTTTTGGAATACCTATTTCAACCTTGTATTTTTTGTCTTTTTTCCCTTTATGTTTCTTATTGTTTGATCTATTCTGTTTTTCTATAGTACGAAGGAGTCATGAGGTCTATCTACGAATTATTGCTTTCTTAAATATCGCGTATTGTCTTTTGTCAATAATACTGTCTATAGTTCATTACGAAATCATTAGCATTTTAGGATTGCTTTATATCCTTATAGAAGTAATAATTATTGGGGTAATAGCTGGTTTGGAATTAAGTGTAGCCAAAACAATCTCTCGTGTTTAAATTTATAGATAGGACAAAATGAAAGTATAAAATCTAGCTTTATTTAGCTATCCATAAATTAGGATTCAACTGGCTCACAGAATTTCCTTTGACATGATGTACTTCGAAATGCGCAACAGAAATATCACCAGTAGGGTTTGGCAATAAAGAACCAATTGGCGTTTTAGTATTGACCATACTTCCTTTGGTTACATATACATCTTGAAGGTTGGAATATACCGTTCTGTAATCACCGTGCTTGATGATGACAACCTTTCCAGCTCCTGGAATATTAATTACACTGGTTACTTCTCCTTTGAAAACAGCCAAAGCATTAGCATTCTTTGGTGTACTGATGTCGACACCATTGTTTTGCGTATAAACATTAGGTAAGGAAGGATGCTTGTTTTTACCGTAATTCTGAGTAATCGTTCCTTTTTCTACTGGCCAGGGGAGTTTTCCTTTGTTCGAAGCGAAATTCTCTCCAATTAAAACACTTTCGGCGGTCAGTAAAAACTCTTTCTCTTCTTTTTTAGGCTCCTCAACTGTTGGTGTTTTAGCCGCTTTTTTAGCCTCTTCAGCTTTGCGTCTTGCTTCAGCTTCACGTCTTTCTTTTTCTAAACGTGCTCTTTCAGCAGCAATTTCTTTCTGAATTGCAGCAGCAATTTCTTGCTTTAAACGTTCTTTATCTTCTTCTTGTTTTCTTAACTCTTTAAGCAATTCATCTTCTTGTTCTTTAAACCGCTTGTAGATTTCTTCTTTTGCTTTCTTGGTCTTTATAATTTCAGCGCGTTCAATCTTCTTTTGTCCTGAAAGCTCTAATTGCTTCTTTTTCTCTTCGTCTAATTCTTTGATCTCATCTTTAAGTAAAACGGTATTTTGTTGAATCAAACGCATTTGCTTTTGTTGGATCTCAGCTAACTTCTCAAGGTATAATTTTCTTTTTAATGCTTCTTCAACGTTTTTTGCACTGAAGATAAACATCAAGTCTCCGTACTTATTTCTTTTTTTATAAGCATAAAGTAAAAGTTGAGCATATTGCTTTTTTAAGCGTTCGATTTCTGCATTTAACTCCTGAATTCTACCTTCTTTTTGCTCAATTTTTAGTTCTGAAGAACGTATTTGATTGTCAATGTTACGCAATAAACGCTCGCGGTATTCCACCTGACGTTCAATGAGGTTTACTTCATCTAGTGAAAGTCGTGTGTTGTGCTTTGACTTTTCAAGTAATGATTTTGTGGTTTCAATTTGTTTTTCAAGTGCTGATTGCTCATTTTTTAAACGTTGTGATCCTTGCTGCGACCATAGTGGTGTAGAAGCAGCGAACAATATTATAAAGAATAATAAAGCAATTTTATTCACACCTTTCATATTTATTTGGTATCGCTAAATATAATACTCTTGGATCATTTACACTTGACTTGTTGTATTTAAAGTCAATAAAAATATCTTCTCTTGGTGTTTTTACATTGATGTTTCCTTCAATCGGAATACTGTAACCATCAACCATTTCACGTCCAAAGTAATTGATTGAAATTGTTGTTGTGTCTTTTGGACTATCAATAATTACTTTGCGCAGATGTTTTGTGTCATTACTGAGATAGTAGCGAATTAACACCTCCTCTTCTTCAGATTCTAAACGACGAATGTTTCTTTTTTTATCAGTTGAGACGATGTAATTATACGGATCTTTTATCTGGTGGTATTCTGCTTTTGTATCCCAAGCTATAGGCATTCCTAAAATTAACTCCTCAATATTTGCGTGTTTAAAATCAACATTAAAAGTTTGTTTTAGATAACTCATGCCTTCTTGGATATAGCAATTGTTGCGTTTATCCACTATTGTTAAGGTGTCAGGCGTTACCATTGTGTTGTATATTGGAATACGCGCAAAAGTAATTAAAGCGTGGAAAGCACTATCCGTTCGCATGCGAATAGAAGTTTTAAAAGAAACATTGTATTTACTATCAGAATAGCTAGAGCTTAATTTAGTGTAAAAATTATCAGGTCTACTTTTAGATAGGCTGTCTAAGCGATTAATAAGAACCTCCTCCTTGACTTTTGGTAGCTTCACACTGCTTTCTCTATCAGCGTCTTTTTTTGTACCACAAGCCGCAACAGAAACCAATAAAGCAGATACAAAGAGATATTTAGTTATAAACTGGAGCATAGTATTTTACTTCTTTAATTTTTTTAGACAATATATTGTTTCTTGATTCAAATTTTTGTGCATTTTTCCATGCTTTTAACGCTTGCTCTGTAGATTGGTTTTTATAGTGTATGTCACCCAATAGGTCATATAATTCAGCATTGTTAAAGGTTTTCTCAATCCCTTCTTCTAAACTAAGGATTGCTTCTTTAAACTGCGTGTTATTTAAGGCGATAAGGGCTTTCGCTTTGTAATATTTTGGACTTTTATCTCTGTTGTCAATTTTACTCAACTGTTCAGCTGCGACATCAAGTGCAATATTCGCATTTGCAAGAGCCAAAGCGTAATTCACTTGAATGTCTGCATTGAAATCTAAACTTAATGCTTTTTCAAATGCTACAATTCCTTTTTTATATTCTTTCGTATAAAAATAGATTTCTCCTTTCCGCATAGCGAACTGAGCAGCTTGTTGCTTATTGTCTAAAAGATATAATTCTCCGGCTGCAATAAGTTGCATCGCTTCATCCGGACGACTTGTGTACAAGGCGCCTTCAGCAGCAATAAAATAAATATATGGCATTGTAGGAAATAAGGTTGTCGCTTCCGTTCCATCTTCGTAGAGCGCTTTATAATCCATGTATTTACTTTCGAATGCAAGTACACTTAACCACGCTTCGAAATTGTTTGGATTACTTTTTATGGCCTTTCTAAAAACTGATAAAGCCTCTTTTGTTTTCTTTTGTATGACAAGTGAATTTCCGTAATTAAGCATTACATTCTCATTATCAGGATGCTTTAAATACATTTCATTAGTTGCATTTAAAATTAAAGAGTCATCTGCTTTTTTATACATCTTCAATTGCTCTAAAATGAAAAGCTTTTGTTGAAGATCAAGGCCTTTTAAATGAAATAATTTTGGTGCAATTTTCAAGAAGTTTTCTACCTCTTCTTGTTCCAAGTAATTGTTAGCCAATATAAAGTGAGCCATTCCATTTTCAGGATCTTTTTCAACGATTTCCTCGATTAATCTCAATGCTTTTTCTTTCTCTCCTTGTTGTTCATAATAGCCAATTACGTTTTTAAGAACATCTAGGTCATCGGGAAATTCATTTTTGAGTTCGAGTACAGTTTCTTCTGCTTTTTCAGGTTTTTTCAACTCCGTATAAAGATCTGCCTTCATCATCATTAATTCGGGAACCATTCCTGTTTGATCTTGAAGTTTATTGAGTTGTTCAATGGCTAATTCATAAGCCTTATTGTAAATTAAAACCTTGCTGTATCCGTAAATAAAATCAACATTCCTTGGCTCTCTTTCACACATTTCCTTGAATAAAAGTTCGGCCTCCTCAAAGTTTGCTTTTTCAGCATGCATAAAAGCTAATTCTTGAAGATAAACATTGTTGTTTGGATCTATTGCATAGGCCTTTTTGAAGTTTTCAAGGGCTGTAGAAATGTTGTTTTCTGCTTTTGCAATTTCTGCTAGTCCGAAGTAAACAGCGTCATCATCTTGTTTTTCTTCTAGACACGCATTAAAAAGCTTTTTTGCCTCAGTGAAATTACCAGACATTTTTTCTCTCACAGCCTTATGAAACTGTTCGATGTATGGATAACCTTCTGATGAAAGCACCTCAATATCATCTAAAGCCTCTTCTTGAAGCTTTTTATTCTTTCCTTTTTGACCATAAACAGTTGTTAAGGAGAAGAGAATTAAAGACGATATGATGAATAGCTTTCTCATTAAATATCCATAGTAGAATAATCACCAACACTTAAGTTTTGTTGTGCTTTTCTCACCGTTGCATGATTGCCAATCATTGAATCTTTGATGTTTACATTTTCTATTCTTGCATTTTCTTGAACAATAGAGTTTTTGATTACACTTTCGTTCACCTGAGTTCCAGCTCCCAAAGAGACATGTGGACCCACTATACTGTTATTTAGAACAACGTTTTTTCCGATAAAACAAGGAGGAATTACTACACTGTTATTGACTTTGGCCGAAGCATCTACCAATTCAATATTTTTCTCTCTGTCAAATTCCAACACCCTTTGATTGGCATTTACTGTCACGACTTTATTGCCGCAATCGAGCCATTCTGTAACTTTCCCTGGTTTAAAAACTTTTCCTTTCTCTGTTAATCGACGTAAGGCATCAGGCAGTTGATATTCTCCACCTTTAATCACCTTGTTGTCGATTAAATAATTCAGTTCTGTTCTTAGGTCCGCTCCTTCTTTAAAGTAATAGATTCCAATCATTGCCAAGTCTGAAACGAATGTTTGTGGTTTTTCCACAAAATCGATAATTTCATCCTTGTCATTCATTTTTACAACTCCAAAAGCGCTTGGATCATCAATTTGTTTTACCCAAAGAATTCCATCATCATTTGGATCAATTTTAAAATCAGCTTTAAATAATGTATCAGCAAAAGCGACAACCACTGGTCCATCTAGTTTTTCTTCAGCACACAAAACTGCATGGGCTGTTCCTAGTGGTTCAGTTTGATAATGTATGCTTCCTTTAGCGCCGAGACTTTCAGCAACTTTTATTAATTCTTGTTCAACCTCTTTACCAAAATCACCAATTACAAATGCAATTTCTTCGATTGGTTCACTACAAACTCCAGCGATGTCTTCTACAAGTCGGTGAACAATTGGTTTGCCACCTACAGGTACAAGTGGTTTAGGTACTGTTAAAGTATGTGGTCTTAAGCGAGAACCTCTTCCCGCCATGGGTACGATTATTTTCATGATTTATTTTTTTCCAGTGCTTCCAAAACCTCCCGTTCCACGCTCGGTTTCAGACAGTTCATCTGTTAACTTCCATTCTGCTTGCTTCACTTTTGAAAAAACAAGTTGAGCAATTCTATCTCCATCTTCAATAACAAATGGTTCTTGAGAAAGGTTCACTAAGATCACACCCACTTCGCCTCGGTAGTCAGCATCTATTGTGCCAGGACTATTCAGCACTGTGATTCCATGTTTTATGGCTAAACCACTTCTTGGTCTCACTTGCGCTTCATATCCTTCTGGAATTTCTAAAAACAGTCCAGTTTTTACTATGTTTCGCTCTAAAGATTGAAGTGTAAAGGGTTCTGAAATGTTTGCACGTAAATCCACGCCAGCAGATGCTTTCGTTTCATATTGAGGTAAATCGTGTTTCGAACGATTGATGATTTTAACTTTCATTCTTTCTTTTCTGTTAGTTGTTAAACACTTGGGCAATCAAACGGAATAGATTACTTTTTTTTACAGTCACCAAAAGTAGCTTTTTTTCCTGAGAAACTGTGTGTTTTTGGTTGACATATCGTTAATGATTAGTTTTTATACTATAGGAATCGGATGGTTTATGTTAAATGGTTAACTTTTAATGGTTAATTGTCAATTGTTAATGGTTAACGCGATAGGGGTGTTAGAATGTTTAATTGTTAATGTTTAACCGAGGGGGGTTCTAATGGTTAATTGTCAATTGTTAATGCGATAGGGGTGTTATAATGGTTAATGTTTAACGGGGAGGGGGGTCTAATGGTTAATTATCAATGGTTAATGGTTAACGCGATAGGGGTGGTTATAATGGTTAATTGTTAACGGGTTTGCGCTGTAACAAAATCTAGTTTATTTGCCTTAACCATTGTTTTGCTTTTTCCAAAAAAACAATTTATGATAATACTTTTGAAACACTTCAATGTACTTCACGAAATAGACAAAGACCATGATGAATCCAATTGCGCCAACGATAGCAAACCAGGGACTTAGGTTTTTATCAATGTAGGTGCTTAATCCAAAACCAAACAATCCATTGTATAAAACAATCACATGAACGATATAGATTGATAAGGTGTTTTGACCAATTTTTATGAATAAATCATAGTTCCAGTTTACGAGTTTTACAGTTGTAATAATTACTGCAATAAACAAGAATAAATGTCCTAAAGCATAGATTGAGAATGTTGGAAAGAGATAATGTTCTTTACCGGAAGCAAGCGTGTAAACTATGAATGAAAGTCCTGAGATTGCAAAAGCTATTGGAATAATCCAGCTTTTTAAATATTTCATTTTTCTATGGTAAACTATACGCAAATAGCGCTTGTGTTTTCCTATAAAGATGATAATTGCCAATACCCATAAGACTTGCCCAAATCGGGCAAACAAATAGCCCAAACCATAAAAAGGTTTTAGTCCAGGAATATTCAGTAAAACAGGCTGGATTAAAGCTAAGATGTGATCAGAAAATAAGTTGAGGACCAATCCTGTCAGGAATAGGATCAAAGGAAATTTATTGGTGTAAACTTTACTTGGATTTTTACTCACGTAAGCGCCAATCATAGCACCAAAAGCAACGAATCCAACCCATGGAAATAATGCGAAAATAGATTTGAATGGTCGGTCATCGGATGTTACCACAAATATATTTTCAATAACATGAGGGACTGATGAAAAATCTAAAGCATATATTGTTGGTCGTAAGATAAAAGCCAAAGTCCCAAATATTCCAAACCACCATGTGAGGGGAACCACTTTTATCAAGCGGTTTAATCCATAGAGTAGAATAACTACGATTAAAGATGCTCCAATACACTGAAGAACATGAAATATGTATAAATAACCACTAAAAGTATACTCTCCGTTTTGGAGTAATCCTTTAAACAGAAAGAATAAATTTAATTGTAAGGCGTAGCCCCAAAGAATTAGTTGTATACCACGGCTAAGGCCTTTTTTTACCCGTTTGTTCTTCAAAAATGGTTCTTTGTTTCGCACCAAAAGGTAAGTAAAAACCAATCCTGAAACCGTGAAAAATAAAGGAGCTGTTAACCCGCGGGTAAAGCGCCAAATATCATACAAGAAAAGATCGTTTCCTCTGTGGTTCTCTGTTAATGCCATTACAATAAAATGACCCTCCAACATCATTAATATTGCAATAGACCTTGCGATATCAATAAAGACTAAGCGATTATGAATTTTGCTTTGTGCTAACATTTAATTCTAATAATGTGCAAAGATAAACTGAATTAACTTGATTTTGCACTTGCTTTAGGTTTTTCCATCCAATATATTATTCCCACGTAGAGAAGAATGAAGAAATTATGGATTACAAATTGTAAAATCCCTGCTTCTAGATCTATCCAAGTGAAAACTGCATAGATAAGAATTGCCAAGATACTATACAAAGCAAACTTTCTTAAGTTATATGGAATAGGGTAGTGCTTTTGTCCCAATAAATAAGAAGCAACCATTTGTCCACCGTAAACAATAAAAGTAGCCCAAGCACACGCCATATAGCCGTAAATCGGAATAAATATAAAGTTTAAAGTCAGGGTTAATGCTGCGCCTCCAATTGCGATATAAGCTCCATACTTGGTTTGTCCACTGAGTTTATACCAAATACTTTGGTTGATGTATATTCCTGAAAAAACATTCGCCAATAAAAGAATTGGAACGATTCTTAAGCCTTCCCAGTAGGCTGGATTAGGTATGAAATATTTGAAGATGTCAAGATTTAAAGTCACCCCGAGGAAGCTCAAGAACACTGCGCCTACAAAGTAGTTCATGACTTTTACATAGGTTTTGTTTCTGTCTTTACTTTTAGCTTGAGCAAAAAAGAAGGGTTCAGCAGCATAGCGATAGGCTTGAAGAAATATCGTGACTAACATGGCCAATTTATAGCTTGCACTGTAAATCCCAACTTGAGATTCGGCAAAAGTAAGTGCGGCTTCTGTTGTTAATTCTCCTATAGAATGTTGATAGGTGAGGTGCTTGAGTAGAATTCGATCAACCGTTTCGTTAATGATAAAAGCAAACCCAGCCAAAGCCAAAGGAAAACTGTATTTGAACATCGATTTCACCAATGTTGTGTCCCAAATCCATTTTAGATTTAGGAAATCTTTGTAAAGGAATATTGGTTTGGCAAGTGAAGCAATCAGGTTGGCAATTAAAATAAAACGAATTCCTACTTCCGCATTTTGAGAATGAGGTTGAAAGATAAACAACATCAGAATTAAGTTCAAACCGATATTTATTCCAATACTTGTAAGCTGAATGACTACAAATTTCTTTGCTTTTTCTTCTGCCCTTAATTTTGCTAATGGAAGTGCTGAAGTGGCATCAATAACTACAATAATGGCAAGAAGAATGATGTATTCAGGATTGTCTGGAAATAGCAGTGCATCTGCAATAATACCATTGAATATTAAAATGAGCAACAGAAATATAGCATTGATAACCACTATGCTCAACATTGAGTTTCGGAAAATCTTCTCTTTATTTTCGGGGTCGTCGGAAAGAAACTTGAAGAATGCTGTTTCCATTCCGAAAGTCAATAAAACCATTAGAAAAGCAATCCATGCATAGAGTTCTGAGATTACTCCGTAATCGGAAGTCTTTAAGAAAACAGATATATATAAAGGAACCAAGAGGTAATTCAACAAACGTCCTACGATGCTTGATAAGCCGTAAACCGCCGTTTGTCCTGCTAATTTCTTTAATGGATTACTCACAATTCAAAAATATGATTCCTTATAATATTCTCGCTAAGATAAATGGATTCTTTGAAATGAGGATTTTCTCTTTGTTGTTTTGTGTTTTTTATGCTTTTTGAGAGGGGTTGTGGGTTTCAGTATTGTATTATGTGCAAAATCCCGTAGGGATTGTATATATATAAAAACGTATGGATGAGAGAGGACGTAAACCCGGCTTTGCCGTGGTGACATATAATGAGTGTGTTACCCGCATATTAGAGAAGTCTTTTGTTTTGATAAGTCAACAGTTTTAACCTTAAATTGGTTTTCTGTAAGCTACCATCAAAGAATTACTCCCCCTTCATGATCTCTGCGAAAATCTTCAACGATTCTAGGCGGTCTTCTTGATGGTATAAATAAGAAGTGCTAATCAATTCATCGACTCCAGTTTCTTTAATGAATTTTTCTGTTTGTTCTTTTACTTCATTTTTGTTCCCAATAAACGTATAATTCAACATTTGTTGAAGTGCTGGGTGACTTCTCAATTGGCGAATATCATCGTTCATTTCAATTGGTGCTCTCATATAATCTAATTGTTGCGTGAGGACTCCCAACATCATTCTGTACATGCTTGTTGAACGGCGTTCTGCTTCTTCAGAAGTAGCAGCAGCAATTACATTTATTCCTGCAATTGTATAAGGTTTATCCAAATATTTTGAAGCTTGGAACTCATTGTGGTAAATCGCCAAAGCACTATGCAATTGAGCAGGAGCAAAGTGACTTGCAAAAACATAGGGTAATCCTTTCTTGGCTGCAAGATGCGCACTGTCTGTACTCGATCCTAAAATATAAATGGGAACATCAACACCTTCTGCAACGGTTGCTCGGACTTGTGTCGCTGTCGCAGTATTTTCAAAATAACCTTGAATTTCACTTACTTCATTTGGAAAATTATGAACAGACTGCATTCTATCACTACGAATGGCATGTGCTGTTACTTGGTCTGTTCCGGGAGCTCTTCCCAAACCTAAATCTATACGGTTTGGAAACAAATTTCCAAGCGTTCCCAATTGTTCAGCTACCAATAAAGGAGAGTGATTCGGCAACATAATTCCACCAGAACCCACACGAATAGTATTTGTTTTTGCTGCAATATGACCCATTAAAACTACAGTTGCAGAACTGGCAATACTCACCATATTATGGTGTTCCGCTAACCAAAACCTATGATAGCCCAATTCTTCAGCTTTTTGAGCCACTTCAACGCTGTTTTTAAACACCGTTTCATGCGTGGTATTGTCATTCACCATCGCCAATTCGAGTAAAGAATATTTTGTCTTTTTCATAGTTTACTTTGTTAACTATAGATACTACAATTTGGAAGAAGAATTGTTTAAATGAAAGAAAGCATCTCACACAGTTCATCCTCCCCTTGTCCCTCTCCAAAGGGGGAATTGCTCCGATTCAATATTTTAATTTTTAACCCAAAGCATCATTTTCCATTTGTTCTTAATTCAAGAAAAGTAAGTGTTTACCTCCCCCTCTGGAGGGGACAAGGGGAGGATCAAATAACAAATGCTGACACATCGTATCAGCATTTAACTTTTTTAAAACGAAAAGACTAATTATTTACAAAATCTAACTTGATTTCGCCTCATGACTCCCTACTCTCCCTCAATACTAAATAAGGCTGAAGCCTTATTTATAGTTCGGTTTTCTTTTCTCCACAAAAGCAGTCGTCCCTTCAACAAACTCCTCCGTTCCAAAACAATTTCCAAATTCCGCAACCTCAACAGCAAATCCATCCACACCATCAGTGTAATTAGCATTTACCGCTTTCATTGCAGATTTAATAGCGTTTCCAGAGTTGTTACAAATCTTACTGGCAATTTTTTCAGCTAAAGCCATCAATTCATCTTGCGCAACAACGTGATTTACCAATCCCCAACTTTGAGCATCTTCAGCAGAAATCATTCCCGCTGTTGTAATCATTTCCATTGCTTTACCACGTCCAACCAATTGCGCCAAACGCTGCGTTCCTCCGTATCCTGGAATTACACCCAAAGAAACTTCAGGCAAACCTAATTTTGCGTTATCCGAAGCCACACGAATGTGCGAAGCCATAGCCAATTCCAATCCACCCCCAAGAGCAAATCCGTTAACTGCAGCAATAACTGGTTTAGATAAGTTCTCAATAAAATCAAACAATTTTTTTTGACCTTCAGCAGCTAATGCTTTTCCATCAGCAATACCGAAATCAGCAAATTCCTTGATGTCAGCACCAGCAACAAAAGCTTTGTCTCCACTTCCTGTCAAGATAATGGCACGCGTTCCTTCATCTTCGTTTGCCGTTTTAAAAGCATCATGTAATTCTTGAATAGTCGCTTTGTTTAAAGCATTTAATTGTTTCGGGCGATTCACAGTGATATAGTGGACACGCTCTTTTTGTGCCGTTGTTATATTTTCGTAACTCATAATTCAATTTTTACGCTAAAATAATCAATTACGAATTATGAATGTTGTAATTACGAATTAAAACCACATTGAAATGTTAGTTCGCAGTATCTCCGCGAAGACTCCGTGCAACTTTGCATCCTTCTTTTTCTTCTCTGTGTATCTCTACTTCGATAAACTTAGCACAAGTGTGAAACCTCCGTGTTCTCTGTGTAAAAAATCTTCACCGCAGGTGATAAAACAGAGCGAGCATGATGAGACTAGTTCCCGAAATAATTACCTTCGTCTCTACAAATTCCCAATAAAATGAATGAAGAGCTTATAATTCGTAAAATTCAACCCCAAGACAATCCTCTCATCGCCAAAATCATTCGTACAGCATTAGAAGAATACGGCGAAGCAAAACCTGGAACAGTCTATACCGATCCAACAACAGACGAACTTTATGAAACCTTTTCTTCAGCACCAAAAAGTGGATATTTCATTGCTGAACTCAACGGAGAAGTGATCGGAGGAAGTGGAATTTATCCCACCAAAAACTTACCCGAAGGCTATGCCGAATTAGTGAAAATTTATTTGAAAAGTGAGTACCGTGGCAAAGGAATTGGCAAACAGCTTATGGATAAAAGTATCTCCTATGCAAAAGAACAAGGCTATACCCATTTATATCTTGAATCTTTCCCAAGTTTAAAAGAAGCGATTCAGTTATATGAGAAAATAGGCTTTGAAAGAATAGAAAATCCTTTGGGAGATTCAGGACATTTTGCATGTGATGTGTGGATGGTTCTTCCATTTTAGAGATTGAAACATTTTCTTGTCAAGTCGAGTGGGTTGCCTCTTTACTTTGCTATGTATTTTTATAAATTCCACGAGCTTCCGATGGTCGCTGTGTTGTGCTTTATCAATTCGCGAAAATTCATCAAGTTATTCATCTCCGCCAAATCTTGGAAATAATGCTACGAAATTTAATCAAGGCTTTTACAAAACATCTAAGAAAAGTTTTTCGATGCTAAAATAAAATAGTAATAATTTGAGAATGTTACTGAAAAACGGTGCTTTTCTCGAAAAATCACTATAACTGAGAGCTCCTGAAATCTGAATGATATTTAGAAGTTACATCGGTATCAATTCAGCAAGCTATTCAGCTTCGATAGGGTTTTAGGGGCGAAATTTCTGAGGTGAAAGTGAGGAGTCATACGGCTAATATAGGGTTGTATAAGTGAGGTTTTAAGTTTTTCATGCTTCAAAACAGAGTTTATGTGTTGTGAAACAGAGGTTTGGAGCATTGGTGAAATGTGTTATATTTGGTAATAAATATAGGTTGGATATAGACTAAAGCCGATAGCCAATTGTTAGAAGTAAATCCCATGAGAACCATTATTCATATTTTCTTAATATCAACATTAATAGCGTGTAATTCAGAGCAGAATTTGAATAACTCAACAAATGATTATTTACCAGAGAGTATGACACTTTGGAATGTTGTAGGCGAAACTGAAAGTAGTCTCTTTTTTTTCTTTCCAAATGACACAGTAATCGCTCTATATGAATTAAGAAAGTTTTATATACCGTCAGTAAAGGCAACTGAAGGAAGTGATTTTCATGCAAGTCACATTTTCATTAAGGACAATAATAAGCACACAAAATCTCATGGATATTATAAGGAGGAAACGGATGTTTTAATCGAGTATATTGATGAGAGCCATCTTAAATTAATCATTAAAAACATTCCAAATAAAACACGAGATGTATTTCTTTTAAAAAAATATGAAAGTTTCGATTATTTACCGAACGATCCAAGAAATACATATAAATCCTATCTTAAGAATGTCTATTACGATACATTGGTGAGATTTACATCAGAAAACCTTGAAAACTATTTGATCTATTCAAAAAGAGGAGTGGATGTTGATACCTTAACGTTAGAGGTTTATGCGGAAATACCTAAGTATAGTGGATCATCAGAAAATGACACTTTTTTTAAAGCCAAGGAAAACAATAAATTATATGTAGTTCCTAAAAGTTACACTAATAAGACTGTATCTATAGGTGAAGAAATTAGTTTTGATGTTAATGAAATAAATAAACAAGATTCTTTGGCTATGCAAGAGTTTTTAAAAATGCTTGACTCATTAAACTCAAAATAAATGCTTACAACACAGCCTTTGTCGACCAGCCTGTAAAAACTTCGATTTTTACATTCATGTAAATCAAATGTTTGTATATTCGATAAAATATTTAAAAACAGGCTGTTGCATAGCGACGGTCGTTAGCGTTAATAGTAGCTTAATCATACTTGTTGTTGTTTGATTCTCAATTCAACGTATAGCAAATTCCAAAATTTAAGCTAAGTGAATTAGTTTTCTTGAGCGAATATGCGAAATTTTTATTTGCTGATACTTGATCCCCAATACTAGGAGTAAAAGATGTGTAGGACGTAAAAAAGCTCTCATTATTTAAAGACAGCCCAAGTTTCGTATGTGAATTGAAGAAAAACAATCTCAAAATCGGGAGTTCAATTCCCGTAAATAAAGTAATTTTTTTTCCAATTTTAAAATGGTATTGAAAAGTACCATTCAAATATAAATCGTAAAGTTTTACTTGATACCCTAGATTATATACTGAAACATCTTCAGATAAATGCCTACGTGTTTTTGAAAGCCCATTTGGATTAATTTCCTCTGACTCATGGGCTAAAGAAACTGTCTTATCTCTACCAGATAATATCCCACCTCCAATGGTAAAGCCATACCTAAGATTATTGTTTTTTAAAGGATTAAATAACATCCTGAAATTACCTCCAATATAATCCGCTACAAGGTTTTCAGTCATCAACATTGAAAACATGGAATCAGGATGATAAACTCTGCCCCAATAATTAGTCGAGCGTGAATACCTTACTCCGATACCAAATAAATGCTTTCCGCTTTTCGAACTAATGTAGGCCCTGAGACTATAAGCCGTTCTGAAATAATTGGGTCGCTGGGTAGTCTGAAGAAGTCCATTTTTCTGTTCAGATTTTATTTTGTAAAAATCAGATTCATCATAAAAAGAACTCAATACCGGAACTAATCTAAAGTCCGCTTCTACGGTAATTCTACTCAAGGAATCTTGAGCATTCGAAAAGTTAGGCTTAAATGAAAATAAAAATCCAACAACTACAATGATAATAATTCTGCTCATTTAATAGTTTTTTTTAAAATTAGCATAATTAATTTAATCCCAAAACTATCAATGAACTAAGAATATAACACTACCCTATTGCTTAAACCTCGCTTCGAATGATAAATCATTCAAGCTCGCAAGTACTTACTTCGTATTTTATCCTATCTTTAATCAAACGCAATAGCATATAGCTTGACCGTTAAAAACTATAAAATCGACAATATACCTTTTAATCTAGTGTCTTTTTACCAATCTACCCTTTGCATTAATCGAGTTGAAATCATTTTGTTTGAGTCAGTTAAAGCTTGACTTCTCCGCTCTCACTCTGTAAAAATCACCCCGCACAATAATCACAATACAAACTCCCCGTATCATGTTCAAACTCCACTCCAGTATCATACAAATCACTCACAATCTGCGTCAATGCTTTTTCAAATAGTTCCATCAATTCCTCTGTCGTTTCGGTTAACTCATTGATGAGGTAAAATGGACCATCGTTCAAATTCACCATGGAGATGATTCCAACTTTGTCTGGAAAGTAGCCAAACTTATCTTCGAACAACATATTGTACACCAACATTTGGAAAGCAAACTTACTTCTTTTCAGTTTTCCGATTAAATCCACGACCATTTCTTCTTCGGTCATGCCTTTTCTTGAAGGTTTGGTAATTTTCACATCATTTTCGGTGCATTTTCCCGATTTATAGTCAATAATGCGTTTTTTTCCTTCAAATTCATCGATTCTGTCAATATATCCAACGAAATTGACCGATTTATCCTCTCCATGAATGTTTAAGGTAAGCGATGTTTTTAATTCCATCTCTAAACTCACAATAAACAAATGACCTTGATGGTCTTTTAAACCCTGGCGTTCTTTCTTTAAAAAACGGTCGGTTAAATGTTGGGCAATTTCAAGACTCAAGAAGTTTTTTCCCTCCAGGTTTTGATCAGCTTCGTAATTGAAAAATTTATAAAAGTGATGCTTCATTACCTCACCCTGCTTTTTGATCATTTCATCAATGTCAACAACAGATAAGGATTTGTGAGCATCACGTTTATTTCCCTCTTTATCGAGTTGCGCAAAGTCACCGTATAAAGTCTCCAGTGTATGGTGAATGAAATTCCCAAAAGTACTCGCTTCGATTTCTTCTTCCACTTTGTCTTCTTCTCCAAAACCTAGCAGGTATTTGTAGTAGAAATCCATAGGACAACGCAAGGCTGTTTTTATTGCAGATGCGGAGGTTCTTTTAGCGAAATAATCATCCAAACGATCTAAAACTGCAGCGGTTTTAGGAACGGTTAAGGCTTCGCTTTGTTCATCTTCGTTAGAAATGGTATAGTCAGAAGTGTTGAATTCAATCAAAGGATTTATGCGCGAAAGTTCCAACTGCAATTGCATGATGTAGCGCGAAGGTTCATCCACACCTCCCATATCTCTATCCGCCGAGGAATAAGTAATCCAACAATTTTCTACATGGTGCAATAAACGGTAGAAGTGATGTGCAAAGAGGCCTTGTTTTTCCCTTGGCGTTGGCAAATTGTGGTACTTCCTTAAATCCATTGGAATAATCGTCTGAATTGGGTTCGTTGGCGGCATACTCCCGTCATTTAACCCAACTACAATCATGTTTTTAAAGTCAATCAGTCGGGTTTCTAATAATCCCATGACTTGCAAGCCATCCAAAGGATTCCCATAATAAGCAATGCTCTCATTGATCCAATGTTGATTAAACAAAGATTTGAAGGTTCCCAAACGCAAATCTGGGGTAAATTCTTCCAAAACTGACTCTAATTTGACCAAAGATCGATCAAAATGGTACAAAATGGATCTTTCTATCGCATTTTGCTCATTATTGAGTCCTTGATAAATAATCTGATTCAATGTTCGAATTTGAGCGAGTGAATATTCTTTTTCCGTACTGTTCCAAGGCGTAAAAAATAACTGAATCAATTGCGTAAGCCGTTCATTTAGCTTTAAGTTTTTCGGAAAAATGAATGTCCAGTTATTGGTGAGTATGGTTTGCTCAATTTTGGTAATGGCTTTCGTTTCTTCTCTATTGCAAAACCCTGTAATAAAGGGATGTTTGATGAAGCGAATAAAGTCCTTGTGGTAAATTTGTTTTGAATTGAATTGCTGAAAATGTTCCTGAACCGTAAACAGCATATCTACCCACGATTTAATGGCTGTATTTTTCAAGGGTAATCCTAAAGTGATGTTAGTTTCTCCTACATTTTTAGGAATGTTCTTCATCACAGGAACAACTAACTTCTCATCGGCCAATAAAAGCAAAGTTTCAGAGAGTTCATTGTGTGGAATTTGATCATGTAAAATCGTTGCACTCACTTTTGCTTGTCCAGTGGGTTGTGCACAGTTGATTACATTAAAAACTTTCTTTTCCGTTCCAATTTTATCCACCACAAAAGGCAGTTCTTTAACTTTTAATTCACTGAACAAATCACGGATAAATCGACCTGCTTCATGGTTTTTATCCTTGAGGTAATATTCATCAGCGTCAACGAATATCTCTCCTCGACCCATGTTTTTCAATTGTTTCATAATTGAAATCTCAGCAGGAGAAAGTGCGTTAAATCCAGCGAAAATGAATTGGGACGCTTTATCTTCTTCAAAAGCGACATCTATATTGGTGGCTAAATTTCTATACGCCATTCCCATATAACATTCACCGTCTTTTGTTAATCTTTCATTGAAATGTTGGTAATAATCTGCCAGTAAATCCCAGAAACGCATAAAGCGCATTTGTCCTTCCGTAAGTTGTTCTTCACTGTCAAAACTCCAATTTTCAATGTCTTTAATGTCTGCTAAGTTTCGAAACAAATCTTTGCTATCGATGAGGTAGCGGTCTATTTCATCAAAATCGCTGAGCAAAGTTTTCCCCCATTTAAAGAATTCATCTAAAGTTTGCGGCTCTTCGGTATCTACTTTTAAATGGACATCATATAATTTGAATAAGGCTCTCGTCGGTTCAATAATAGGCAAAGGAGATAGCTCCTGCACCCATCTATTCATCGTAATGATCTTCGGAGAGAAAATTGGTTTGCCATACGCTTTAAACAAAGCACGTTGCAAATATTTTTTCGCACGTTGCGAAGGAAGAACAATCGTCAGGTGTTCAAGTTCTATTTGCTCTTCAAAAATATGTGCAGCGATACGGTCAATGAAATAGCTCATGGTGTGTTTTAGTTTTTACAAGACCACGAGATGAAATTTCGCGGCAACTTTGAAAAATAAGGATTTAAAAATGAAAAACTAAAAACTAAAAATGAAAAATAAACACAATTTATCATTTTTCATTAAAACTTAAATAGTTCCAATCCTTACAATCAATTAGGTAAATAAGTATTTAAAAATGGTGTATCAACATATTTTTCACTTATAATTTTTCATTTATTTTCTAAAACGTCCCAATCTTAACGATCTTCTTCTCAATCAATTTCTGAACAATCTGAAGCGTATTCAAAGCAGCGCCTTTTCGTAAGTTATCAGCAACTACCCACATGTTTAGTGTATTTTCTTGACTTTCATCTCTTCTTAAACGCCCGATAAAAACTTCATTTTTACCCGCTGCAAACAAGGGCATTGGATAAGTATTCGTTGTTGGATTATCTTGTAAATGAATAGCTGGGTTATTGTGAAAGATTTTACGAATAAAAGGCAAATCAAAATCTTTTTCAAAGCTTACATTGATGGCTTCTGAATGTCCACCTTGAACAGGAACGCGCACTGCAGTTGCCGTTACAGCTATGTTTGGGTCTAAAATTTTCTTTGTTTCATTCACCAATTTCATTTCTTCTTTGGTGTAACCATTTTCTAGAAAATCATCACAATGGGGCAAAACATTTTGGTCGATAGGATAAGGATAAACCATTTCTCCTTTAATGCCTTGGCGTTCGTTTTCCATTTGTATAACAGCTTTTGCACCCGTTCCAGAAATAGATTGATAAGTTGAAACGACCACTCTTTTAATAGTATACAATTTATGCAATGGGGCTAAGGCAATCAGCATTTGAATTGTTGAACAGTTGGGATTAGCGATGATAAAATCATCTTCTGTTAAATCCGAACCATTAATTTCAGGAATGATCAATTTTTTATCTTCATCCATTCTAAAAGCAGATGAATTATCGACAACACGACAACCAATAGCGGCAAATTTCGGTGCCCAATCAAGAGAAATATCTCCACCTGCAGAAAATAGCGCAACATCAGGCTTTTTGTTTAACGCATCTTCAATCTCAACAACTACGTGTTCTTGACCTCCAAATTTGATTTTAGTTCCTACCGAACTTTTTGAAGCTACTGGAATTAATTCCGTTATCGGAAGACTCATTTCTCCCAATACTTTTAGCATTTCTTGTCCGACCATTCCTGTTACCCCAACAATTGCAAGCTTCATATTTTCAGTTTTTACAAAAGTAATTATTTTTCCCTTAGGGCGTGTTAAACGATGCTAATCTACCCTCTTAAATCCAAGTTTTTAAGAATTCTCAACCAAACAATTTTGGCAATGAATGAATACGCTTATATTTGTAAGACATTTTGTAGTTTACACTACTGAATAATAAAAAATTATGAGACATCTTTTATTGGTTATTTGCAGCCTTTTTACCCTCTCCTCATGGAGTCAAATGAGTGATTCTTTTGATGATGGAGATTTTACCAATAACCCAGTTTGGGTAGGGAGCACAAGTGAATTTATTGTAAATGCCAACAATGAACTTCAATTGAATGGCCCTTCTGCTACTTCAACTAGTTATTTATCAACTCCCCATAACCTAACAGTGTTGGATGATATGGAATGGAGGTGTAAAATAAATTACAGTTTTTCACCATCAGCGGGTAATGGGGGTTTAACCTATTTAACCTCAACAGATGCAGATTTATCAACAAATCCAGATGGAATTTTCTTTAGAATAGGAGAAACAGGGAGTGATGATCCTATTTATCTCATTGAAAGAAGCGGTGGTACTGAAACACCAATTTTAACAAGTACATTGGGAATTGTTGCCAATAGTTTTGAGATAACCATAAAAATTATTTATCGTTCCAATGGAGATTGGGAATTGTATACTGATTTAGCAGGTGGTAGTGCATATCAACTAGATGCAACTGCAAATCATACTGCATCAATACTTGGGCAGCACCTTGGAGTTTGGTTGAGGTATACATCAAGCAACTCTACTAAAATGAAATATGATGATTTTTATGCTGGACCAATTCAAGTCGATAATACTCCACCTAATTTAAATACTGTGACTCCTGTTTCATCAACTAAACTTAAAGTA
>Ga0209075_1001372_pt1 | contig 22863 bp, 20 predicted proteins | sample Stecom2011_FD_187523 | JGI IMG/M metagenome (GOLD analysis project Ga0209075, IMG submission 187523) | Agricultural soil microbial communities from Utah to study Nitrogen management - Steer compost 2011 (SPAdes) (version 2) | ecosystem: Environmental > Terrestrial > Soil > Agricultural land...
GCTGCCATCGAAGTTCACTAAAAAATTGATTCCTCTTAAATTGGTCGTCGTTAGAATAACATCGAGCTGGTCTGAAGCATAGTTAGGCACGGGCTTTTCCTCGCGGACACAAATGGCATCATTTGCTAAATCGTCAATGACCTCACTGTTTAGAAGCGAGCGAATTTCTTTATACTTTTTTAGATCTGAAGCGTTGAGAAGTTTATCTACGGTTGTGTTTTTTTGACTGTCGCCCATATCTACCCAACTCTTGTAAAGCACATTGTTTTTCCCTTCACGATTGTCTTTATTACAACTTTCGAAATGTTTGTCGCTTAGCGCGAGGAATCCGAGCGTGCTGCAAATGCCGCCCGCTGAAGAACCACTTAAAACATCAATTTCTACATTGTGCATCGGGATGGCGTGGTCGTAATCGGGATGATTGATGCCTCTACTTCTATTGGATTTTTTAGCGCGTTCCCACAACTCAAGGGTTTCCAGCAAATAATCCATAACTCCCGCAGTATAAGCTCCTGCTGAAACTGCACCTGCCATTGTTAAGCAAATTTTAAAGGTTTTTTGATCTTCCATAATTTTATCATTTGAGGGAGAAATTCAGGATTAGCTTCCTATATAATTTCGTTATTAACGAATAAAATCACGAGTCACAGAAAGAACTTTAATGGTTGCTAGAAGCATTGCCGCCAGTTTACGCTGACCTTATTAGCGACTACTTTTTATAAGAGATAAAACAGGATGTTGTGTGTTTTAGGTTTATTGCGAAACGATATCGTGATTTTCGTTTGGGGACCTATCAAATATACGTATTTTATCACGTTTATCCTTCACGCAGTCAGTGTTTTGAATATGAAGTTTTAGAATTCTTAAGTGAGGGTTTCGAGCGTTTCCACATAGCCTTCCCATTCCTCCATCAACGTATTTAGCTTCTCTTTTTTAGCTTCGTAATTCGCAAAGAAATCGGGTTTGGCAATGGTCTCCTCATAATTGGCTAAAAGCTCAGCATCTATTTTTTCAATGGCTCTTTCCAGTTTGGCAATGGCAGATTCGGTATTGCTAATCCTGTTTTTAAGCGATTTAATTTTCTTTTGAAGCTCGTACTCATCGCCAGCACTTCGCTTTTCTTTTGGCTTTTGAGCAACTACGGTCCTTTTCTCCGCCTCTCTTAAGTTCTGGAGGTTTCGCTGCTCTAAGAAGTAGTTGATATCGCCTAAATACTCTTTAATTTGATGGTCTTTAAACTCATATACTTTGGTGGTGAGTCCTTGGAGAAAATCACGGTCGTGCGAAACGAGCAAAAGGGTGCCTTCGAAACTATCGAGGGCTTCTTTTAGCACATTTTTAGACTGGATGTCCAAGTGGTTGGTAGGTTCGTCCATAACCAACACATTGAAGGGTTGCAACATGAGTTTGGCAAGCGCCAATCGGTTGCGTTCGCCTCCACTGAGCACCCGAACGAATTTCTCAACCTCATCGCCTCGAAATAAAAACGAACCTAAAATATCGCGAACTCGGCTTCGGTTGCTCATATTTGCCGCATCTATCATGGTGTCGAGTACGGTTTTTTCGCCATCTAAATAATCGGCTTGATTTTGAGCGAAATATCCTATTTGAACATTGTGGCCCAAGGTGAGTTTGCCGTCGTGCGGAATCTCTCCGACGATAATTTTTGCCAACGTTGATTTTCCTTGTCCGTTTTGACCCACGAAAGCAATCTTTGCATTTCGTTCTACCATAAGGTCTACATTGGTCAGCACTTGGTTGTCTCCATAGTTTTTTGAAACGTTTTCTGCTTCGATAACCACTTTCCCTGGGTTTACAGAAATTGGAAATCGCAGCGACAATACCGCATTGTCATCTTCGTCTAATTCGACGCGATCCATTCGGTCTAATTTCTTTATGAGCGACTGTGCCATTGTTGCTTTACTGGCTTTGGCCCGGAATCTATCGATTAGCTTTTCGGTCTGTTCAATCTCGCGCTGTTGGTTTTTATGCGTAGCGAGCTGCTGTTCGCGCATTTCTTCGCGCAGCACCAAATATTCTGTGTACGGTTTTTCGAAATCATAGATTTTACCCAGCGATATTTCTATGGTGCGATTGGTAACATTATCCAAAAACATTTTATCGTGAGACACAATCATTATCGCTCCTGGAAAATTTCTAAGAAAATCTTCCAACCATAAAATCGATTCGATATCTAAGTGGTTCGTGGGCTCATCCAAAAGCAACACATCGTTATTCTGCAACAGTAGTTTTGCCAATTCGATGCGCATCCGCCACCCACCGGAAAAAGTATCGGTCGCTTTTTCAAAATCTTCTCGCTGGAACCCCAACCCCTGTAAAATGCGCTCGGTTTCGCCTTGGTAGTTATAACCTCCGTGAATTTCGTATTGATGTTGTTGTTCGTTGAGATCGACCATCAATTGGTGGTATGCTTCGCTTTCGTAATCTGTTCGCTCGGCAAGTTGGGTATTGATTTCCTCCAAACGGCGCTCAATCGCTTTGATTTTTGTAAACGCCTCGTAGGATTCCTCGAGAACGGTTCGCCCTTTTTCAAATTCGATGTCTTGTTTTAAAAATCCAATCGCAAGATCTTTATCGGTAGCAATCTGGCCTTCGTCATATTCCTGCTCCCCCGCAATAATTTTTAGCAAGGTTGATTTACCCGCTCCATTTCTACCGACAAGTCCCACCCGATCGCCCGCTTGCATCTGAAACGTTATGCTTTCGAATAGATAATCTCCTTGAAACGATATGGAAAGATTATGTATATTAATCATGTTTCGAATTTGTTAGCTATTTAATGCTGCAAAAATACTATTCTTATTGCCCAATGTATTCTCTTTTTTATTTAAATCGTGCGGTCTATCAGGTTCTTTTACAAAGATGCCTAAATTTGCACTTTTAAAAATCGATTCATGAAGTTACTCAAAGGAACCAAACTCTATAGTATTTTCACGGGGACCTGTCCTGTATGTCATAAGGGTAAAATCTATAAAGAGTCTAACCCGTGGAAGCTTCGCCAACTCGTAAAAATGCATGAACATTGTAGCCATTGCGGGTTGCGCTTTATGATTGAACCGGCGTTCTTCTATGGCGCAATGTATGTCAGTTACGGGGTAGGAACGGCTATCGCCATTGCTGCCTTTATTATTGCCTTCTTCTTTTTAGGATTAAATATCGATTACACGTTTGTCTTTATTCTTGCTACACTCGTAATCGGATTTCCTTACATCCTTCGCATCTCCCGTAATATTTGGCTAAATATCTTTGTAAAATACGACAAAACCAAGGCAGAAGCTCCGAAGCAAAACTGAGGCTAAAGCACTCTATTTATATCGACATCGGCAGGTAGAGGTTTGTTACTCTCTAAGTGATTGTAAAGCGTTTCGCTGAGCAATGGCGCCATCATAAACCCTCTGGAGCCCAAACCATTGAAAAAGGTTATTCGTGGATGTTCTTGGTGATTTCCAATCACAGGTGCGCGATCGGGCGTTGTTGGGCGAATGCCCGTGGCAGAACCTATGACTTCAAAATCGCAGGAAATCATCGCTTTTAGATGCCTTCGTATTTCTTTTTCGCTGTAGGCGGTTTTCTTTACACTCAGATCTCCTCGAATAAAGGTCGCGCCAACTTTATAGGTATCGTCTCCTAAAGGGATTATATACATCGGCCCTTTTAAAAACACGTCCAATTTTAGTTCTGGAGCTTTGATAATTAAGAATTCACCCTTGTTCCCAACGAGTTTTTCATTTGGAAAAAACGGATTGTGCAGCGCTTGTATGCCTTCGCAGAAAACAATGTGTTTTGCTGTTATATCTTTATAACGTACACCATTGTCCGACACTTCTAACAAATCGTATTGAAACTGTTCTTTGACCAATTTGTCTTCTTTCTGTAGCATATTAGAAAATCCCGATAGCAGCTCCGGAACGTCAATCTGAACCGCGCCTTTTACTTCACCAAAGCCCAACGGAGCGTTTATATTGTCATTGGCGTTTTTTACGAGGGTTGCAGATAAAAAGGGCTTGGTTCTCTGTTTATCGGTAGCAATGGCCCAATTGTTCAGTTCGTTTGCATCATTAAATATCTTGTAAATGGATTTAAACGTGATGAACTTCGATTGCATTCTTTCGGCCATAGTTTCGTAAAACGGAATGGCTGCCGGATAAAATTCGGATGCTTTCCAAGCCACGTTGAACCATCGGAGCACGGTTGGGTTCAGAATGCCTCCTGAGGTGGCTGTTGCTCCATTGAAACCTTTATCGAAGGCCACAAAGCTCTTGTTGTGTCGGAGCAAGTTCTCACAAAAACAGATGCCTGCAATACCAAGCCCGACAACAACATACTCGACATTCTTTATGGGGTTTGTTTTAGCAATCATTGCGAATCCAAATTTATATAAAAAAATCCCTTCAAGTTTCGTATCAACCTGAAGGGATTGTTGGTTAAAAATTCAATCAAACAGTTCTTAGTAGTTCCACAAATCGATTTCGATATTACGGATATGCTCTTTAATTCTATCCGACTCTAACAATTGCATCAATGCATTGTCGACAATATAATCATCGACTGCTCTATCACCGTACATATTATCTTCTTTATAGATAACGCCGTTGAATCTTCTTGAATTCAACAGATGATCGAAAGACAGGGGTTGTGCAGAGTTGTTGTTGTTAAACACTTTGGCTTCGTGCAAAACTTCACGAGCTCCTGGAAACCATACCCAGAACAGTTCTACCTTAGCGTCTAGTCCATCATCAGGAAAAGCTTTTGATCTCGCTTCGTTTGCAACGGGACAAATTCCGAGCAATCGGTATTTCAGTTCTCCTTGTCTCTTATCGATATACCAATAGCCACGAATACGGTATTGTTGGATATCGCCCGCATCGAGGGTGAATTTTCTTATATATTGTTCGTCCACCACTCCTTCTGCGTTGTATTGTTCAATTCCCATATCGGTTGTATCGCTATACATCATAGAAGCCTGAAGATCGTCTAAACTTCTTTTCTCAGTAAAGTACGAATCTGCATACACATCTGTAATTCGCCCATTTTGGATGCCTTTAACAATCACATCATAGAGCGAACGTCTATTGCTTCCAATATTATTGGTATCAATTGGGTAATACAGTGGGAAGTTTACACGCTCATCGAGGTCGATAATCTCCCACACCGTTTTACCCCAAAGTACATCGCGATCTTCCGTAAAGCCATACGGCAACGGACCATCATTATCTTCAGTCATTTGTGCCTCGGTTACCCTACCAATTTCTTCTGGGGTTTTGGCATTTAAAATATTCAGTTGTGCATTTGCATCTGAATACAAAAACAAACCAAGGACAGTTATTACAGCATACTTAAAATTCATTCTGAGAATAGTTTATTACTAGTTTGTCAATTCAATAAATACAGGTGTAATCTTTTTTAACTTATAGCCTGTATTCCCTGATATATTTGCATCAATATCAAAAATCTGAACAGTTTCACCGCGTCTCGCTCTCTTTAATGCGGCTATGGCTGCGCCGTTCAATTTAGTTCCATTTACTCTTACCGTTGGTTGGCCAGAAACCTTAAAGCTGAATCCGGAAACTCTCAAGTTGAGGTCGAAATCGAAGTCATCTAAAATAGCACCTACGGAAGCAATTTCCAATCCTTGACGTTGCATTCTAACAGGTCCGCCGTCGCCATGTTCACCGCGAATAGTTCCTGTTGGACGTGGAATGTCTTTAATACGGAATTCCGCTGGAGTTCTAACTTCTGGTCCATCCGGAAGTGTACCACTGGCAGTAATCGTAACAGTTCTTCCAGACTGTGGTCGCATTACATACTTACTTCCTGAAACTTTAGATAGTCCTGCACCAGTTGCATTCACTTTGTTATCTGGAATTCCAGGGATAGAAACCGTCATCGGGTTATCTACTCCACGGTATACTACGTTCATCTTATCGGCAGCAATTACAGCTGCGTTTGGTTTAGAAATAGTCGCGAAAGAAACATCCACAGGAATTTCTGTGTCTTCTCCATCTTCAACGAAGATTAGGTTTCCTTCAATCTTGTGATCGCCAGGTGCACCAGCACTAATTTTCAATTTTACTTTACCATCTACGATATCGTACTGATCTTCTGTCAACGGACGGCCATCTAGAGTCAGTTCCACTCGGTTCGGACGTGTATTTGGATCCACACGACCTAAGACAATCGCGCCATCAAATTCTTCTCCAGTATAATAAGCACTCTTTGTAGATTCTAAAAGCGTGTTATACTGAGTAAAAGACAATGCTGCTGCTTGTTGGCCTGCTAACATTGCAGAAAGGATATCTCCTTGTGTTACTTTTACGTCATTCTGCAATTGCGTCATTTTTGTTTTGGAAGCAATCAATGGGAATCCTTCGTAGTTATAGTTAATCCAAGGTTCTGTCACACCATCACGGCGTGTAACTGGATCGGCATTAAACTTTCTTTTAACATCGGCAACAATCGCCTCATAGCGTGGGTCGTCTCCTAAAACGGCCAACACTTCCTCGCGATATTTGTTGATGCCGTTGACAAAGCTTTCACCTTCTGCAGTCAATTGGTCACCGTTAAATAAAAGTTGGTCTAAATAATCTCGCCCGTCCTGGATTTCATAATTGTCCAGATCTTCTTCACTCAAATTGATTCGCGCCATCATTTTGTCTTTGATGTCTTGGATCGTTCCGTCAAACTCTTTAGAAATCTCATTAATTTCTTCGGCTTTTACTTTTATTTCACCGTATTGAGCTTCTTGTTCTCTTGCTTTCTCAGCAAGATTTTCCATAAAAGCCATATTTCTTTGCTCTACCGCGATATTGGATTCCGTCAGTCTCTCTTCTAATACTCCAAATGCAGATAATACTTCTTTAGACATATTCATTGCCATCATTGCGATGAACACCAAATACATCACATTAATCATCTTCTGCCTCGGGGATAACTTTTGTCCTGCCATTGTTTAATTTCTTTTTAAAATTGTTAGATTATTAATTCGGTTAAGACCGATCTTAATTTTTGGCAGTCATTGCAGACAACATGCCTCCGTAAACACCATTCAATGAAGAAAGGTTGGTTGCAAGGTGTTGCATTTGCTGTTTCAATTGTTCTGCATTCTGAGCTATTTGATCGTTAGCTTCTGCCTGACGCGTTGTAGATTCTATTTGTGCTTTGTACAAGCTATTTAAGGAATCCATTTGTGCAGCAGCTAAGGCCATTTCTTCGCTATATTTTGCTGTAGAGCTCATCGCTTCCGCTGTTGGAGCGATTCCTTTAGCCGCGCCTTCGAATGAACGGATACTATTGCTCAGGCTACTCATCAATTCTGAGTCGATTTTTGCTTCTTTAAGCATTTCGTCTAGCTTTTTAGCCAACATTCCTTGAGTTTCCTCTTGAGTTTCATGTTGGACCATTCTTCTTTCCTGGCTTGAACCTCCAGATAGTTCTGGATAAACTAACGACCAATCCACCTCATCTTCAACCGGTTCGAATGCGGAAATAGCAAATATAATCGCTTCTGTTACAAGACCAATCGTAAGGAGTAAGTTACCTCCGATTCCCGCAATTTCCATGTGTGTAATTTTAAATAATGCTCCGATAAGTACAATGGACGCACCAAGGCCGTAAGCCATTTGAAAGAATTTCTTAGAAGATCTCGATTTTGACATAATTAGTAAAGTTTAATTTGAAGTTTTGATTTAGGTTATTTTCAGTTAAAAAAAAGCAGCTGATTTTAGTTTGTTACGTCAGTCCCCATATAGTCTTGGACGGTACGGAATCCGATATAACTACGCGCTGAATCAGCATATTCATAATCTCTTGTACTCACTTGGAGGAAGTAGGCTACATCTTTCCAAGAACCACCACGCACAACTTTTCGCATATTTTCTTCATCGTTTACACTTGGGTTCATTGAAGAAAAGAAATCGTAGGACGCTGGGTCGTATGAAGATGCCACCCATTCTGCGACGTTTCCAGCCATATTATACAAGTTGTATCCATTCGGGCCATAAGATCTTGCTTCCACGGTATATAGTGCATCGTCTGCCGCATAATCTCCACGTAATGGTTTGAAGTTTGCCAAGAAACACGCGCGATCATCTTTTGTGTACGGCCCTCCCCACGGGTATGTGCCCGACTCCAACCCACCGCGTGCAGCATATTCCCATTCGGCTTCACCTGGTAGGCGGAATGAGTTTACTTGACGTTTGCCACGTGATTTTTGATACGCGTTTTTATATAGGGTTCGCCAAGCACAAAACGCTTTCGCTTGCTTCCAGTTCACTCCTACTACAGGGTAATCTCCGTAAGCTTCGTGCCAGAAATAATCATTGTGCATGGGTTCGTTATACGAATAGTTGAAATCTCGAATCCAAACGGTAGTATCTGGATAGATTTCCAACTCCTCTTTTTTAATGAAATCACTTCTACGTTGTTTTCCAGTGTTTCGGGCGGCTGCTTCAATATCCATATAAGTATATTGAAACTTTAATTTCGTTACATCTATCGTCCTCAAGCCATTATACGCTTCTTCGTAGGGAATATACATCGTATCCATAACCTCTGTATAATACTCATCGGGATATTTTGAGGTATCCCAAATCAGCTTCACTTTATTGTTCACCTTTCTCCCCTCATAGAAATCATCACCAAACCCATAGTAATTGTCGTACATATACTGCTCATACGGCGTTCTATTCTCCTCGTCCTGATCTACGAAAGCAAAGTCTCCGATGCCGCCATCTTCAGGACCGATTCCCATTTCATCGGCCATAATTGCCAATTTCAAACGGACAATTGAGTCGCGCACCCAATAGACAAATTGGCGGTACTCGGAGTTGGTTATTTCAGTTTCATCCATATAAAACGAACGTACTGTCACTGTTTTTGGTGGGGCATCATTAACACCTAGGAAGTCATCATCACTTTTACCCATGATAAAAGATCCTCCGGGTATTAGTGTCATTCCATAAGGCTTCTGGGGAAACCATTTCTTACCCTTTACACCAACTAGCTCACCCCGATCTCCAGAATTACAGCTTGACAAAAAGGCGATAATCGCAATAAATGCAAAGTACTTCTTCATAATTTGTACTAAAGGTTATTTTTTTGAAATTAGAGTACGCAAACGTATTTATAATATTTGTAAAAAAACAATTTTTAAAAATGAATTCAATCAACTTTCTTGAAAAAACTACATTTTCCCTTCGTTTTTGATACGTGCTCGCAACCATCGCTCAGGGATTTTTTGGTTGCAAGCGTCGATATAATCGACGTAAGTGCAAGGTAATAACGCATACCTTTTTGATTTATTATTATTATTTGAAAAAAAAGGCAATTCCATCCACCATCTTTCCGATTTATGGCTCTTTTTAAACGTTAATTCAGCGCCATCCATAGGAACGACATAGGTAGTAAAAAGCGATTCATTGCTAAAGTCTTCGCTAATTCTAAAATTGACTCCTTCGATAAAATACCACAGCATCTGACCGACTAACATCGCACTACTTCTTGTTATATCCTGCCCTAATTCATACACTCCAAAAGAAGTTACTTGACTGCTTATTCCCGCATATCTCGCAAGTGCACAAATCTCTCGGCCATCAAATCCGTTTGGATTGTCGTTATTCTCATAACTCATTTCAGAACTTTTTATTGCAGTGGCATCAAAAATAACCATGTCGGCACTGCGCAAAACGGGTTCGGCAATCGTAACATCTGCTGTCACCTCCCCCAGTCTATAGGCTTCAAAGAAAAGCTTTTCCATCAAATTAATTTCCTCTGGTGCGTTAAAAAATGATTGATACCCCATAACGGCATAATTAAAAAGATTATACGGTGGATCTACAATCATTTTTCCAACATACGATTTATCGGAAATAGGCAAGTCTGCATCGCCAATGTCGAATCTGTAATCCACATTCACCACACTTACCATCTGATCTAGGTTGTCGTAGGCGCGATACTGCGCGTATGCCATATTTTGTCCTGCTCCTAAAATTATCGGAATGACATTGGCTTTTATAAGGTTTGATACAATTTCCTTTAATGCAAACCTACTGTCGTCGGGCGTATTTCCGGGATCGATATCGCCTAAGTCAACGATGTTAGAATCCCAGTTTCCAGGATATAACGAATAGAAAGCTTTTCGACATGAATCAAAATCTATGGATTTTTGGGTATCGGCTATCACAGACCGCGTCTCTTTGACGCCAATAATCGCCAACTTGACGCCTTCCATGTCGGGCAGTCCTTCTTGCCCTGTATGTGGCATGATGTGTTTCCCTAAGGTGCCCGCAGGAAGTTGATCTCGATGTGTGAGCATTCCGTCAGAAACCGGAGTTAAAAATGTCAACATTATTTCTTCTTCGTTGGAGATTTTTTCTTAGTAGTTTTTTTCTTTTTCGGCGCGCGCTTTTTAGGCGTTTTTTTATCTATCAAGGCTTGAGCTTCCTCCAAAGTCATCTCTTCTACAAGCGTTTCTTTGGGCATTTCAACCTTCACCTTTCCTTTAATCACGTTAAACCTACCCCAGCGCGCTTTTTCGATTCTTATATTAGCCTCTGGCCATTCCTTAATTAGTTTCTCGCGCTCTTTTCGCTTTTTATCTTCAATGAGCTCTACAATATTTTCCTCGGTCAGGTTATCAAAATCGTATTTCTTGCTTACGTTGATAAACATATTGTCCCATTTGATATAAGGACCGAATCTTCCCACTCCTTTTTGAACGGGTTTGTCTTCGTAAACATATATCGGTGCGTCGGCTTTCTTCTTTTCTTCGATCAATTGCTCAGCAAACTCCATATCCACATCTAACGGATCTTTTCCTTTGGGTAAGGAAATAAATATTTTTCCGTGACGCACATACGGACCGTAGCGACCATTATTTACTTGCACTTCCTCCCCTTCATATGTGCCTAACGTTTTCGGAAGTTTAAAAAGATCCATGACCTCTTCGAAAGTAATGAGGTGCAATTGTTGGTCGGGTCTTAAACTGGCGAACTGCTTTTCTTCATCATCCGGAGCACCAATTTGCGCCATCGGACCATAGCGTCCTAGACGAACCAATACGGTTTTTCCAGATTTCGGATCGGTTCCGAGAATGCGCTCCCCACTTTCGCGCTCGGCGTGCTCCTCGACTTCTTTTACCTGCGGATGGAATTTCTCGTAAAACTCCTTCATCATTTCTGTCCACTCTTGCTTTCCTTCGGCAATTTCATCAAAGTCCTGCTCAACCTTAGCGGTAAAGTTGTAGTCTAAAATATTCTCGAAATGCTCTACTAAAAATTCATTGACAATGATTCCGATATCTGTTGGAATGAGTTTTCCTTTATCGGCACCTACGGTTTCGGAAAGCGTTTTGTCTTTAACGGTATCCTTCTCCAACCGCATCTGAAGGTATTTGCGCTCTGTTCCTTCAATAGCACTTTTCTCCACATAGTTTCTGCTCATTATCGTAGAAATGGTTGGCGCGTAAGTCGATGGACGACCAATTCCGAGCTCTTCCAATTGCTTCACTAAAGACGCCTCGGTATAGCGATAAGGCGGTCTGGTGAACCGCTCGGTTGCGGTGACGTATACATTTTCAAGTGGGTCGCCATTTTTCATGTTCGGCAACATGCCATCTTGCTCTTCGTCTTCGGTATCCGACCCTTCTAAATAAACTTTTAGGAATCCGTCGAATTTGATCATTTCACCTCTTGCTGTGAAAGTTTCATCGACTTTTTCCGATGCGAGCACATCAATTTTTACGTTTGTACGTTCCAAACTTGCATTGGCCATTTGCGACGCAATGGTTCGCTTCCATATTAAATCATACAAGCGCACCTGATCGCGATTCCCGGTAATGGAATGCTGACTCATATTCGTTGGGCGAATGGCTTCGTGTGCTTCTTGGGCACCCTTGCTCTTGGATTTAAAATCCCGTGGTTGGCTGTATTTTTCGCCATACGAGGATACAATTTCATTTTTCGCACTGGTTTTTGCTTCCTTTGACAAGTTTACGCTGTCTGTTCTCATATAGGTTATCAAACCTGCCTCGTACAGTCTTTGCGCAATGGTCATTGTTTTTGAAACTGAAAAGTACAATTTTCGTGATGCTTCCTGTTGTAAGGTCGACGTTGTAAACGGAGGCGCCGGCGACTTACTCGCTGGCTTCTTGGTCAAATCGGAAATCTTATACGAAGCGCCTACATTTTTCTGAAGGAATGCTCTTGCTTCTTCTTCCGTCTTGAAGTTTCTCGGCAATTTCGCTTTAAACTTACTTCCTTCTTCCGTAATAAATTCGGCATCTACCCGAAACGAACCGGTGGCTTCAAAATTCTCTATTTCACGTTCGCGCTCAACAATCAAACGCACCGCCACCGACTGTACGCGACCTGCGGAAAGACCGCCTTTCACTTTCTTCCACAACACGGGTGAAAGCTCATATCCTACCAACCGGTCTAAAATACGCCGTGCTTGTTGGGCATTTACAAGGTTGTAATCTATTTGTCTTGGGTTTTCGATTGCCTTCAATATTGCCGACTTGGTAATTTCGTGGAAAACAATCCGCTTTACTTTATCTTCGTCCAATTTGAGCTCTTCGGCCAAATGCCATGCAATCGCCTCTCCTTCTCGGTCCTCATCACTTGCCAGCCAAACCATGTCGGCTTTCTTAGAAAGTGCTTTGAGCTCGGACACCACTTTTTTCTTGTCGCTACTCACTATATATTTAGGAGCAAAATTTCCCTCTACATCAACACCCAGCTCCTTCGATGGAAGGTCAGCAATATGACCGAAACTCGAGGACACCTTAAAGTCCTTTCCGAGTATGCGCTCAATTGTTTTTGCCTTTGCTGGTGACTCTACTATTACTAAATTCTTCGCCATTTATATTGTTTGTTAAGCCTACAAAAGTATATGAAATTTTCAAGACCCATAATTATTGCTCGAAAAAATGAAATTTAACAATTAGAAAATACTTGTATCACAGGCACATAAACGCTATATTTTAACCTAATCACAAACGCACCTTAGAACGACAAGGTTTGAAAAAAACTTTTATATTTTATCTGACACATTGTCACCGCACATAATTAATTGTAACTTTGCACTTCTTAGAAAAGACCTGACTTATGGAAAAGATAATAGACGAGTCCAAACAAGGAAATACTTTGGTTCTCGACAACAAAAAAGAAAATACGAAAAGCTTATATATAGAAAGCTATGGTTGCCAGATGAATCTCAGCGACAGCGAAATTGTGGCTTCCATCTTATCCGACCAAGGATATAACACAACCAATTCGTTAGAAGATGCCGATTTGGTTTTGGTCAACACCTGCTCTATTCGCGATAAAGCCGAACAAACAGTTCGGAAGCGATTGGAAAAATACAACGCCGTGAAGCGCGAAGTCAATCCAAAAATGAAAGTTGGTGTTTTGGGATGTATGGCGGAGCGGTTAAAAGAAAAATTCCTTGAAGAAGAAAAGATTGTCGATTTGGTCGTTGGACCGGATGCGTATAAAGACCTGCCCAACCTACTAGAGGAAGTTGAAGCGGGACGGGAGGCGGTAAACGTCATCCTTTCCAAAGATGAAACCTACGCCGATATTTCTCCGGTACGCTTAGGGGGCAATGGCATTACAGCTTTTGTGAGCATCACCAGAGGGTGCGACAATATGTGTACGTTTTGTGTTGTTCCGTTTACACGCGGACGCGAACGCAGCAGAGATCCGTACAGCATCGTCAATGAAGTAAACGACTTGGCCGCAAAAGGCTATAAAGAGGTCACGCTCTTAGGACAAAACGTAGACAGCTATTTGTGGTATGGTGGCGGATTGAAAAAAGATTTCCACAAGGCATCTGAGATGCAAAAAGCAACGGCGACAAATTTCGCGCAGTTATTAGAGATGGTCACCTTGGCACAACCCAAAATGCGGATTCGTTTTTCTACGAGCAATCCTCAAGATATGACCGAAGACGTATTGCACACAGTGGCTAAATACCACAATATTTGCAACTCCATCCACTTGCCTGTTCAAAGTGGAAGCAATAGAATTCTAAAGGAAATGAATCGCCAACATACGCGCGAAGAATATTTTGCGCTTATCGACCGGGTGCGTGAAATCATTCCTGGATGTGGCATTTCTCACGACTTGATTATTGGTTTCCCAACAGAAACAGAAGAAGACCACCAAGATACACTGAGCTTGATGGAATATGTGAAATACGATTTTGGTTTTATGTTTATGTATTCGGAACGGCCAGGAACTTTAGCGGCGCGCAAATTAGAAGACGATGTTCCCGAAGAAGTAAAAAAACGACGATTGACTGAGGTAATCACACTCCAAAGAGAACACAGTGCATACCACACGCAAAAAATGGTTGGAAAAACCGTAGAGGTTCTCATTGAAGGCGAATCTAGAAAAAGTGATAAAAACTGGAGCGGTCGAACACCGCAAAACACAGTTGCTGTTTTTCCTAAGGAAAATTACAAACCAGGAGATTTCGTAAACGTCCAAATAACCGATTGCACAACGGCAACCCTTCAAGGTGTGGCAGTGGGATATTCAGAAAATCACTATTAGATGATTTCTATTGCAGTTTTTCGTGACGCCACTCCTATATAGTATGGTTTAAAACAAGGCTAATCAGACATTGAAAAACGTTGACAATAAAAACACACTTAACAAAATATAAAATCAGAACGTCGTAGTGACGGCACGTGCTTATGGAAAACATACAAGGAATTAAACAACGCTTTGGAATCATTGGCAACGACCCTAAACTAAACCGTGCCTTAGAAAAGGCCATCCGTGTGGCACCGACAGACATATCTGTTTTGGTAACGGGTGAAAGTGGTGTGGGAAAGGAAAGCATTCCCAAAATTATCCATGCCCTTTCCCATAGAAAACACAATAAATATATTGCCGTAAACTGTGGCGCCATCCCAGAAGGCACTATCGACAGTGAACTATTCGGACACGAAAAAGGCGCCTTCACAGGAGCAACAACCACACGAAGCGGTTATTTTGAAGTAGCAGACGGAGGCACTATTTTTTTAGATGAAGTAGGCGAGCTTCCACTAGCCACCCAAGTGCGCTTGTTGCGTATATTAGAAAACGGAGAGTTTATGAAGGTGGGATCTTCTAAAATTCAAAAAACCGATGTTCGAATTGTCGCTGCTACCAATGTGAATATGGTAGAAGCCATCAAGGATGAAAGGTTTCGTGAAGACTTGTATTACCGCTTGAGCACGGTAGAAATCAACCTGCCACCTTTGCGAGACAGAAAAGAAGACATCGAGCTTCTATTTCGAAAATTTGCTTCCGATTTTGCCCAGAAATACAAAATGCCAACCATCCGATTGGATGACGACGCTAAAGTACTGCTGTTGCGCTATCCGTGGCACGGCAACATCCGTCAACTTCGCAATGTCGCCGAACAAATATCTGTACTCGAAAAAAACAGAGCTATTTCGGCCGAGGTTTTAAGACACTACCTGCCCGATATGGGAAGTAATCTTCCTGCAATTATTGGCAGTAAAAAGAGCGAAAGCGACTTTAGCAGTGAGCGCGAAATACTGTACAAGATTTTATTCGACATGAAACGCGATGTCAACGATTTGAAACAACTCACGCTTAAATTAATGGAAGCGGGAAATATCGCGGAAGTAAAAGAAGAGCAATCTTCGCTTATCAATAAAATATACTCAGACCAAGATAGCATAGATGAAGAAGACTTGGCGTTATTTACCGAAACCCAAGACGACGCCCCAAGACCAGAGATTGAAGTTTTAAGCATTCCTGAACGTCAAGCAGCACTGCGCGCAGACAAGTATGAATATGCCGAAGAAATTGAAGAGGAAGAAAACCTTTCGCTTCAGGAAAAAGAATTGGAGCTCATTAAAAAGGCACTCGAAAAACACAACGACAAACGAAAAGAAGCTGCTGAAGAGTTAGGCATATCTGAACGCACCTTGTATCGGAAAATTAAACAGCACAATCTGTAGTTTGCAAAACGCATTATTTTCTATGACAAACCTTTCGATTTCATATCCAAAGCTACTCGGTGTTATCTTCCTAACATTGTCCTTGTTTTCGTTACAGGGATGTGGCATTTATTCGTTCACGGGAGCCGACATCAATTACAACACGACCAAAACCGTTCAGGTAAGTCACTTTCAGAATAACGCGCCTATCGTAGAGCCAAGTGTGTCGAGAAACTTCACACAAAAACTCCAGGAAATATTGATGAACCAAACCAGTTTAGATTTGGTGAACCGCAACGGCGATTTGGTTTATGAAGGAGAAATCACGCAATATTACATTGCCCCCATCACTGCAACGGCAAACAACCGTGCAGCCGAAAACCGGCTGACCGTAGCAGTAAATGTCAGGTTTTTTAACACCAAAGAACCAGAAAAAGATTTTGAACAAACGTTTAGCTTCTATCACGATTACCCCGGAACAGCTCAGCTTACCGGTGGCCAGCTGGAATCTGCCTTAGAAGTGATTTTTGAAAGATTAACCCAAGATATATTTAATAAATCCCTTGCAAATTGGTAGATTAACCGATGAGGTGCGAAATGCGAGGTAAGAAGTATGAAGTAAAACAACTATATAGTAACAATCAACTAAAAAAGGCAACCTTATTCAGGTATGCTCAAACTGACAACTGATAACCCACAACTCACGTCCACCGCAGCTTTAGCGTAGGTGGAGATAACCGACAACCGAACCTTGAACATCGATCACTACACATATCTGCTAGCAAATCCAGAAGAAATTACTTCTGACGACTTGAGTGCGCTGGATAGGATTATCGAAAACTATCCGTTTTTCCAAAGTGCTCGAGCGCTTCAATTAAAGGCGCTTAAGAGTCAGGAGAGTTATCGTTACAACGATGCCTTAAAGGTTACCGCTGCGCACACAACCGACAGGGATATTCTATTTGAATACATCACGTCTGATAAATTTATTCAGAATGAAATTTCGCAACACATTCTGCAGCAAGATGAATTGATTGAGGAATTAGTTCTTGAAGAAATAGAGATTGAAGCCGAAGATCTTTCGCAGCAAGTGGCGCAAGAGAATAAAATGGAATTTAAGAGCGAACGACAGAAGGCTGCTGCTATTTTGAATCCCGACCTTTTTGAAAAGAAAACAGATTCAGATGAAAATGTCGTTGAAGAGGATGCACATAAAGCTCCAGAAACGGACGCTGTGGAAAAACCGGAAGAAGCTGAAGTGGATTTAGACGAGCCCTTGGCGTTTACGGAAGAAGACACGTATTCTTTTACAGAATGGCTTAAATTGACAAAAGCAAAGCCCATTGACCGATCTGAAGAAGTAGCCGACACTCCAAAACCGCAACCCAAGAATGATGAAATAGCACGAAAATTCGAATTGATCGATAAATTTATTCAAGAACGACCAAAAATTTCGCCGGTTTCAACCCCATCAAAAGATAGTTCTCCGAAAGAAACAATTAGCCTTGTTGACGGCTATACCCAAGCTCCCGACTCGTTAATGACGGAAACTTTGGCTAAAGTTTACCTGCAACAAAAGAATTATAAAAAAGCAATTCAAGCTTATAACATATTAATTTTGAAAAATCCAGAAAAAAGTGGTTTCTTTGCAGACCAAATTCGGGCAATAGAAAAAATGATTAATCCTGATAAGTCATGAGTACATATACAATATTTTTAATTCTTATAATGATTGTGGCCTTTTTGTTGGTCGTAGTTATAATGGTTCAAAACCCACAAGGTGGCGGTTTATCCTCTTCTTTTGGCAGTGGTGGTGGCGCACAAATTGGTGGTGTTCAGAAAACCAGTGACTTTTTAGATAAAAGTACGTGGACATTGGCAACCATTATGTTGGCGCTAATCCTCTTCTCGAACGTATTTATTATGGGCGGCAACACCGTTCAGTCGAGAACTTTTGACGAAAGTGCCCTGCCAGCAGTTCCAACAACTGAAGTTCCAGCCAATACAGGAGCTGAAACTGGCGAGTAATCGTTATTCAAAAAAACATTAAAAAACCAGCTATCATTTCTGACAGCTGGTTTTTTGTTTGATTGTGATGAACAATCCCAGATGGGTTATCAACTATAATTCCTTAGCTTCATTCCAATAGACATCCATTTCGGCAAGGGTCATATCTTGTAAGCTTTTTCCGGTCTCTTTTGCTTTTTCTTCTATATATTGAAAGCGTTTTATAAACTTCTTATTGGTGCGTTCCAAGGCATTTTCAGGATTCACCTTTAAAAATCGGGCATAGTTAATGATCGAGAAAAGTACATCACCAAATTCCGCTTCAATGTGATCTGAATTGCCCGCCGTAATTTCTTCTTGAAGCTCGCCCAATTCCTCCTTCAATTTATCGAAAACTTGATGCGACGCTTCCCAATCAAAACCAACCCCCGCTACTTTTTCTTGAATCCGACTTGCCTTTACCACAGCAGGCAATGATCTTGGAACGCCTTCCAAAACACTTTTCTTTCCTTCTTTGAGTTTTAATTTTTCCCAATTGCGCTTCACATCGGCTTCATCTGCTACCTCCACATCGCCATAAATATGCGGATGCCGCGCAATAAGCTTATCGCATATCGTGTTGCAAACATCTGCGATATCGAAGTCTTTCGTCTCGCTTCCAATTTTTGCGTAAAACACAATGTGCAGCAACACATCGCCTAATTCTTTCTTCACCTCTTCCAAGTCGTTGTCTAAAATCGCATCGCCTAATTCATAGGTTTCCTCAATCGTCAAATGACGCAAGCTTTCCATCGTCTGTTTCCTATCCCACGGACACTGCTCCCGGAGTTCATCCATAATTGTCAGTAATCGGTCGAAAGCTTTTAGTTGATCTTCTCGTGAATTCATAAGTATTGTAACTTGTCTATATTCTTAAGTAATGCAGAAAACTACTTCAACTTGTAGTGTTTTAAAATTAGGTTTTCATAGGTTCTGTCGGGCAGAATACGCTTTAGTAAAATAGATAATTTCTGCAACGGCGCGCCTACTTTATAGTGTACTTTCGGATTTTTAGTGTTGATAATTTTGTAAACCGCTTCGGCCATTTTGATAGGATCTTCACCTTTATCGACGTGGTTATCCATCAGCTTTAGTGTGTTATCATACGCTTCTTCGTAGGGCGAACCTTTTACAATGGGTGCGTGATACCTGCCCGAAGCAATATTTGTGGCAAAGTCGCCTGGCGCCACATTTGTAGTTTTTACGCCAAACTGTAAAGTCTCCATACGCATGGCTTCCATCGTGATTTCTAAGGCTGCTTTCGTCGCCGAATAAATTCCTCGATACGGCAATCCCATATACCCAGCAATAGAAGTGATGTTTATAATCTGCCCATATCCTTGTTTTCGCATAAAAGGCAGCACTTCCTTAATTACATTTATAGGGCCAAAAAAGTTGGTTTCGAAGGCATTTTTCATTTCTAAGTCTGGCGTTTCCTCAATCGGACCTGTGATGCCAACACCCGCATTGTTGATTAGAATATCAATCTGTTTGGTTTGCGCCAAGACTTCAGCAATTGCAGCTTTTATCGAGGCTACATCGTGGACATCCATTCTTACAAGCGGGAACGAAAGATCGGAATTCCTCTCTGGGTTTCTGCTGGTACCAAAAACTTGAAAACCCTTGTCGGTTAAAAACTCACCAATGGCTTTACCGATACCCGATGAGGCTCCGGTTATAAAAACAATTTTCGACATAGAAATGTGTATAAATACAAAGGTGCGCTTATGCCATTAGTTTTCCAAATAGAATTGAAAAAGAATGACGTTGAAGTAACGGAAAAATGGAAGTTTTTGATGCGTGAAATTGCGCTTCGGAAAGGACATTCCTAAAAACAAAAAATGGCAAGTTACCTACATCACACCGCTACGACCGTCTACCCTTGCTGCGTTCCCGCCCTGGGGGATTCAACAGGAGCTGGTTGTGTAGGACTTGCCGCTGCAAAGATACCAATTTTCATTGTTTGGGCAAGTCTTTTCAGTTCCGTTTTTATTAAATATCTTGCAGGAAACATTTTCACTATCATGAATACTCTTAAACCACTCATTTTCATAGCACTACTCGCTATTTTCGCGAGCTGCAATGACACGTCGAACAAAGAAAATGACGTTTTTTCATTGGAAATCGTCAATGCAAAAACGACTTACACACCACAAGACACGTTAACAGTCAATATTATAAATGAAAAAGCACTCGACATTGAGTCGGTTTCATACTTTTTGAACAACGATCCTTTGACCCATTCGGGGAATGAAATCTACTTAACCGATCAAAAATTAGGAAAACGCACCATCAGAGCAAAAATCAAACACGGCGGAAAAGAATACGTAGCCACAACCCCAGTGACCATTCTTGCGGATGTCAGACCGAAATTATACACCTATAAAATTCTGGAAACCTATCCGCACGATATCGAAGCCTATACCCAAGGACTTGAATTCCACGGTGATGTTTTATATGAAAGTACTGGACAATACGGCACATCATCGCTCCGAAAAACAGATTATAAAACAGGGGACGTGTTGCAAAATATTCCTTTAGCGCCGAATTATTTTGGAGAAGGACTCACCGTCTTCAACAATAAAATTTATCAGCTCACTTGGATGGAAAACACAGGTTTCATCTACGATTTAGAAACACTCGAACGAACGGGAACCTTTGTGTATGACGAAAGTAAAGAAGGTTGGGGACTTTGTAACGATGGCGAAGTAATCTATAAAAGCGACGGAACGGATAGGATTTGGACCTTAGATCCAAACACCTTGGCCGAAATGGATTACATCGAAATTTACACCAATACCAGTATTATCAAGAGTGTAAACGAATTGGAGTGGGTGGATGGAAAAATTTATGCCAATGTCTATATGAAAGGCTCTATCGCTATTATCAATCCGAAGAATGGTGCAGTTGAAGGCGTTATCGATTTAACCGATTTAAGAGACAACGTAAAGCAGCATCCAAAACTCGATGTACTCAATGGGATTGCGTACAAAGGCGAACCGAACATCCTTTATATCACAGGAAAAAACTGGGACAAACTTTTCAAGATTGAAATCATCGAAAAGTAAGCTCCTTAAAAAGGATGTAGCGCTTCTTATTCAACATTCTCTTTGTTTACAATAATAAGCGTTATAAAAAGTTATATTTTTACCAAAACTTTTGTTTAGATGAAATATTTATACGGTTTAGCCATAATGTGCTGCTTGGTGTTGTGGAGCTCCTGCAGAAACGATTTTGAAACCATCCCGAGCAGCGGAAATCTCGAATTTTCGAAAGACACCGTCTATCTCGATACTATTTTTACGAATATCGGATCGAGCACTTATAACCTAAAAGTTTACAACAACAGCAAAAAAGACATCCACATTCCGAGTCTTCGTTTGGCGGAAGGCGAAGATTCGCATTATCGTTTGAACGTTGACGGCATCCCGGGAAAAGTTTTTGAAGATGTTCAGGTCCTCGCCAAGGACAGTATTTTCATCTTTATTGAAACCACTTACGACATCAATAATGCGCCCTCCTCGCCTCTTGAATTTATTTATACCGATCAAATCCTCTTCGACGCTGGTTCTAATCAGCAAAAAGTAGAATTGGTCACTTTAGTTCAAGATGCTGTGTTCCTATATCCTGAAAAATATGCCGATGGAACTACCGAAACCTTAATTTTCGGATCTGGCGATGAAGCCATTGAAGTTCCAGGATTTTTCTTAGATGACGACGAGCTTACGTTTACTAACGAAAAACCGTACGTTATATACGGATTTGCCGCAGTGCCCAGCAACAAAACGCTAACGGTGCAAGCCGGTGCCCGCGTACACCTTCATGCAGAAAGCGGTATTTTGGTAGCCGAAAATGGAACGATTAAATCTTTGGGCGCACCGAGTTCCGATCCGGAAGCCATGGAAAATGAAGTCATTTTCGAAGGCGATAGATTGGAACCCAATTTCGCCAATGTTCCTGGACAATGGGGATACATCCGCCTGACAAGTGGTAGCGTGGACAATGAATTTAAACACACAACCATTAAGAACAGCATGGTCGGATTGATTGTAGAAGACAGCCCCGTTACTCTAAGCAACGTTCAGATTTACAACAGTTCCAACATCGGTCTGTTAGCGCGAACGGGGGTTGTTTACGGAGAAAACATGGTCATTAACAACAGCGGACAATCGTCGCTTGCTTTACAATTGGGCGGAAGCTACGAATTCAATCACGCTACTTTTGCAAACTATTGGACCAATGGTTTCCGAACTTTCCCAACGGTGCTTATTCAAAATATGCTTGAAACAGAAGAATACTTATTCCTTGCCGATTTGGTCAAGGCAGACTTTACGAATTGTATTATTTATGGAAGCGACCAACTTGAATTTGCACTGTTAAAAGACGACCGCGCTGATTTTAACTTCAATTTCAGCAACAGTTTATTGCGTTTTCAAGATACGCAAGGACAATATGCAAACAATCCGTTGTACGATTTCACTGATGACACCTATTACAGCGGAAATATTCTAAACGTCGATCCGGTTTTCGAAAATACGACGATGAATAACTTCAACATTGAAAGAGGCAGCTCGGGTGCGGAAGGCATCGGACTTTCTGGTGTTCCTCCAAATACAGATCTCAATGGCACACAGCGCGGCACACCGCCTGATGCAGGAGCTTATGAAGCTACGGTCTTTCCAGATCCGGAGCCATAAATCAAAAAAATCACAATCGAGTAGGAAGCAAAGGCGGGTAATTACTTCCGACTTTGCTGTCCTCTCACACCACCCAACGTACGTCTCTCGTATTAGGCGGTTTTCTCAATGGTCAACCGTAATTAGCAGTGAGACTGTACA
>Ga0209075_1001373_pt1 | contig 22860 bp, 24 predicted proteins | sample Stecom2011_FD_187523 | JGI IMG/M metagenome (GOLD analysis project Ga0209075, IMG submission 187523) | Agricultural soil microbial communities from Utah to study Nitrogen management - Steer compost 2011 (SPAdes) (version 2) | ecosystem: Environmental > Terrestrial > Soil > Agricultural land...
GAAATGTAGTTGGAATTTTGACTTTGGTATCATTATTGGTGTGACACCATTCACAAAATCGGTTTTTTAACGCACACAAAGCCTACCGGCATCCCACAAGGAATGGCCTGCTCATTTCAAAGGGGGGTGATATCGAGGTAGATAGAAACTGACAGTGTCAGTTCTACGGTGAAGCATACTTGATATCCTAGCCCCGGCGGCCCCGCTATCGTTGGGTAGACTTCCCCATTAGATCGGAAGCTTTGCGTCCCACGCTTTCGCAGTGGTTTGCCTTTTTCTAGCTAAGTCACATCGTCCTATAGTAAAGGTTAAACAGCCTCGGCTTGGCAAGCCAATGTTGTTGTGCAAGCCTGTTTTTTTGTAGCTGATCAGATACATAGTGTAAGTCTTGTCAGGAACTTAGTTCCCAAGCGCCTTTTCAGGTTAGACGCTATTTACCAAAAACGCCAATGGTGAGCCCGTACCACCTGCGGTAACTCCTCTGAGGGCGCCTCCTAGCCCAGGGTGCCCACCACATCAATATGCATATGCTCCGGCACTTCGTTATACGAGAACACCTTCAGGCCCCGGGCGAAGGTGCGGGCATAGCGTGCCAGTTGTGGACGCAACTGCGGTACGACCAGCAGAACCGGCGAATGTCCCTGGCCTTTCATGGCGCTTTTGATCTGGGGCATGGCATGTTGCAGCTTGGCCAGCAGGTTGGGATCCACCGGGAAGCTGTCCAGGGCCACTTTGCCCCCTTGCTGGGCCTGTTGCAGGGCTTTCAGCAGGGTTTGCTCCAGTTCGTCGGTCAGGGTCACCGCATTCAGCGTGTCGCGCTCGCCCACCGCCTGGCGGATCAGGCTGCGCTTCAAGGCGCAGCGCACATCGGCGGCCAAAAGCACCGGGTTTTTGGTGATTTCCACGCTGTCCACCAAGGTGGTGGCGATATTCTGGATATCGGCCAGGCTCACCTGTTCCGCCAGCAGCTGGCGGAAGACCCGTAGCTGCTGGATGGGCGTGAGCTGTGCGTTTAAGGATTCCGCCAGTTTCTCAGAGCAGTTCTTAAGACGCTCCCCCAGGGCAATGACATCATCGTGGCTAAATATTTCATCCAGATGATCCCGCATGGCCTTGCCCACGTGGGTGGCGATCACCGTGGCACTGTCCACCACCGAATAGCCGAGGTTGAGGGCACGGGATTTCTGGTCCGGGGCAATGGCCACGGCATCCATCTGATAGGCGGGCTCCTTCACCAGCTCCCCATCCAGCTTGCCGTAGACCTCGCCGCTTTCAATGGCGAGCAGCTTCTCCGGATCGGTCGATCCCGAGGCAATGGTCACCCCGTCGAGCTTGATCCGGTACTCCGTGGGCTTGAGCTGCAGGTTGTCGCGGATGCGTACTTCCGGCAGCAGAAAGCCGAACTGCTCTGACAAGGTCTTGCGGATACCGCGGATCCGGGCCGGCAGTTCCGCTTTTTGTTCCACATCCGCCAGAGGGACCAGGCGGTAACCCAGTTCCAGCTTGAGCTTGTCCACATAGGGCAACTCATGCCAGGTTAGCGGGGCTTCCTTTTGCAGGAACTCGGTCAGCTCTTCCTGGGCTTCGGCAGGGGCTTCGCTAGGCAGAGTCCGGGCCTGGTACCAGGCCACGCCCCCTAAAACGGCAGCGAAGCTCAGGAAGGCCAGCGCGGGCATGCCGGGAATCAGCCCCAGAACCGCCATCACCACCGCGGCGGTAGCAATGGCCTTGGGGGAGGCCAGCAATTGCTGCTGGACCTGGTCGGACATGTCCGCTTCGTCGTTGATGCGGGTAACGATAATAGCGGCGGCTGTAGCCAGCAGCAGGGCCGGGATCTGGGCCACCAGGCCGTCCCCGATGGTCAGCAGGGTAAAGACCTGGAAGGCCTCGCTGGCGCTCAAGTCATGGATAAAGACACCGATGGCGAAACCGCCCAGCAGGTTGATCACCAGAACCAGCAGGCCGGCAATGGCGTCACCACGCACGAATTTGGAAGCACCGTCCATGGCCCCGTAGAAATCGGCTTCCCGGGCCACTTCCTGGCGGCGTTGGCGGGCCTGGTTTTGGTCGATGCTGCCGGAGTTGAGGTCGGCGTCGATGGCCATCTGCTTGCCGGGCAGGGCGTCCAGGGTAAAGCGGGCGGAGACTTCGGAAATCCGCTCACCACCTTTGGTGATCACCACGAAGTTGATGATCATCAGGATGATGAACACCACCAGGCCCACCACATAGTTGCCGCCGATGACCACCTCACCGAAGGACTGAATCACCTGACCGGCGGCATGGGGCCCGTTATGGCCTTCCAGGAGCACGACCCGGGTAGAGGCTACGTTCAGGGCCAGCCGCATCAGGGTGGCAATCAGCAGCACCGTCGGGAACACGGAAAAGTCCAGGGGCCGTTTGGCGGATACCGCCACCAGCAGGATCATAATCGCCAGCACGATATTGAACGTGAACAGGGCGTCCAACAGCCAGGGTGACAGCGGCAGGATCAGCATGGCCAGCAGGGCCATGAGAAACACCGGAATGGCAGTGTACGAGCTGAAAAACGAGAACTTCACCTGTGCTTACCTATCGTTTAAGTGAATCAGGAATCTGGAAACTGGGCAGCGGAGCGGGCTGCTGCGCTTTACCGGCTTTGTAGGCGTTGAGTTGCATCACGTACATCAGGACGTGGGCAACGGCGTTGTACAGGCCCGCCGGAATTTCCTGGTCGACCCGCGTAGAATGATAGACGGCCCTGGCCAGTTCGGGTATTTCCAGGACGGTTTTCTGGTGCTGGCCGGCCACTTCACGGATGCGCAGGGCCAGTTGGTCCACGCCTTTGGCAATCACGTAAGGGGCTTCTGCCAGGTCCGGCGCATAGCGGATCGCCACCGCATAGTGGGTCGGGTTGGTGATTACCACGTCCGCTTCCGGAACCCGCTGATCAATCCGCTGGCGGGACATCTGCATTTGCAACTCACGGATGCGCCGCTTGATTTCGGGGCGTCCTTCCGTGTTCTTATGCTCCTCTTTGACCTCCTGCTTGGTCATGCGCAGCTTCTTGAGCATGGACCAGCGTTGGTAGGGGGTGTCGAGGATGGCGATAAACAGCAGCGCCAGCCCCAGCAAGATGGCTCCACCGGCCAAAAGCCGGGTGCCCTTGGCAAGCGCAACCGATACCGGTAACTGGTTCAGCTTGATCAGATCCTGGGCGTTGTTCCAGATCAGCCCGACCATGATCCCGAACAGCAGGCTGACTTTGAGCAGGGACTTGCCCAGTTCCACCAGGCTTTGGGCGGAGAACATGCGTTTCAGGCCGGACAGGGGGTTCATGCGCTTGAACTGGGGCTGGACCGCCTTGCTGGAAATCAGCCAGCCGCCCGGGATCATGCCGGACAAAAGACCGGCGCACCACAGCACCAGGAAAAAGGGTAGAAAGGTCGCCAGGGCCAGTTCCAGGGCGCCGCCCAGGTAACTGAACATCAGGTTCGGATCGGTCGCGGCCTGGCGATCCAGGCGGAAGTGCTGTTGCATCAGGCTTTGGCTGAACTCTTCCAGAAACGACGTGACCGTCAGCAATAGGCCGCCGGCAAGCACCAGCATGGCACTTTGCAGTTCCCGGGAACGGGCAACCTGGCCCTCCTCCCGGGCCTTGCGTAATCGCTGTTCACTGGGCTTTTCGGATTTGTCCTGGGCGCTGTTGTTGTCGCTCATGGCGCGCCTCCGCCGACCAATGACCGCATTTCATCCAGCACATAGCCGGTAAATTCACTATACAGGCCCGGCACACCGGCAACGGTCAGCAACAGGCTGACCAGGCCCATCAGCATGCTCAATGGAAAGCCCAGGGCAAAGATATTTAGGCTAGGCGCCGAACGGTTCATCACGCCGAAGGTCATGTTGACGATCAGCATGGCAATGACCGCGGGAATGGCCAGTAGTAGGGCGCTGGCGAACACCCAGCCAAACAGGGACAACAGGCGGCTGAGCTCCAGGGCATAGATGGACTGGCCGGGGGGCCAGGTAAAAAAGCTCTCCACAATAATATCGATGGCCACCAGGTGGCCGTCGAAGATGAAAAACAGGAACGCGGCCAGCATGATCAGCAACTGCCCCATGAGGGGCACCGCCTGGCCATTGGAGGGATCGTTCATGATCCCCATCGCCAGCCCCATCTGCAGGGACAGGATCTGCCCCAGCAGGGACATGACGGTGAATAGCATGTGCAGCATCAGGCCCAGGAGCAGCCCCAACAGGATCTGCTCGGCAGCCAATACGAAGGCGGACAGGGAAAGGGGGTCGACCACCGGCATATCCGGCAGCATGGGCGCCATCAGGGCTGCGAGCACCAGCGCCAGCAGGATCCGCACCCGCACGACGGTGAGCTGGTCGCCGAACAGGGGCATGGCCCACAGCAAGCCGCCAATACGCAGAAAGGGCCACCACAGGCGGCCCAGCAATGAGGTGATTTCTGCGCCGGTTAGCTCAATCAGACTCATCCAATCGCACCGGGAATCATCAGAAACAGGGTTTCGAACATGCCGACGATGCGCTTGATGATCCAGGGGCCGGCGAACACGATCATGCCGAGTGTGACCAGCAGGCGGGGCAGGAAGGTCAGGGTCTGCTCGTTGATCTGGGTGGCGGCCTGGAAGATGCTGACGAGGAGGCCCACCACCATGCCGGGGCCGATCAGGATGGCCACCACCAGGGTAATATTCAGGACCGCATCGAAAATCAGCGAAATGGCGAGTTCAGAGGTCATGGGGTAACCCTATCCAAAGCTGGCGGTCAGCGTTCCGACCGTCATGGTCCAACCATCCGCGAGCACGAAGACCATCAGCTTGAACGGCAATGACACGATGAGGGGAGAGAGCATCATCATCCCCATGGCCATCAGCACACTGGCCACAATCAGGTCGATCACCAGGAAGGGGATGAACAGCATAAAGCCAATCTGGAAAGCGGTTTTGAGCTCTGACAGCACAAACGCCGGCAGCAGGGCGGAAAAGGGCACTTCGTCTTGGGTCAGGGTCAGGGGCTCGTTGGCAATCCGCAGCATCTGTTCAAGATCCGACTCCTTGGTCTGGCTGAACATGAACTTGCGCACCGGCTGCTCGGCCCGGGAAAAGGCTTCCTGCAGGGTGATCTCTTCCTGGTCGTAGGGGACGAAGGCGTTTTGATAGATATCCACCCAGACCGGACGCATGATGAGGATGGTCAGGGCCAGGGCGATGCCGATCAGCACCCGGTTGGGCGGGCTTTGCTGCAGGCCGATGGCTTGGCGCAGCACGGCCAGCACCACGATGATCCGGGTGAAGCTGGTCAGCATCAGCAGCATGGCGGGCAAAAACGACAGTGTCGTCAACAACAGCAGGATCTGGATGTTGATGCTGTACTCTTCAGTGACATCCCCATTGGTGACACTGAACAGGGACAGATCCTGCGCCCAGGCGGCTCCCGGCAGGAGCAGGGCAATCAACAACAGCAATTTCATGAGTGGCTGGTAAATCCGGACAGGTTGATGTTTTCCAGAACATCCGTTAAACGAAGGCCGTATTTGCCGTCCACGACGACCACTTCTGCGCGGGCCACCAGAGTGCCATTCACGCGCACGTCCAGGGGTTCGCCCACTTTCTTGTCCAGGGGCAGAACTTCCCCGGAGCTCAGATCCAGCACTTCCCCCAGCATGACTTCCACACTGTCCACTTCCAGGGTCAGCTTGACCGGGATTTTCTTCAAAATGGAGAGGCTGGGCTTCTCTGCGGGCGCCTCGGCGGCCGGACTGTCGTCGGACTTGAACAGTTCTTCCAGGCTGCCGCCATCAGCTTCCAGCTGTTCCAGCTCAGCTGCAAGGTTACTCAATTGGTTGCTTTGACTCATAACAGTTCTCCAACACCATTTACCACTTTCAGCGCAAGCTGGTCGCCCTGCTCGCACACCTGCCCGGTCAGGCAGACGTTTTTGCCGGCAGTTGCAACCGAGATGTCATGCAGGTCCACTCTTAGGATGTCGCCGGCCTTGAGCTCAAGCAGGTCGGCCAGGGTCAGTTCCAGCCGGGCCAGTTCGACCTTGAGCTTGATTTTCACGGAACTCAGGTTGTCGCTCAGCCTATCGGCCATATCTGTTTCCGGGGCCGGCTCCGGAAGCGGTTCCGTGTGCAGCTCCAACGGCCAGCAGCAATACAGGCGCAGGTTCCAGTCGTGGGCTGTAATACGGATTTCCGTCCATAAGCCTTCCCTGTCCGGCTGGCTGGTCAGCCAGCGGCTTTGCCAGTCGGCCAGGCTCAGGCCCAGGGCCGGGCAGAGAATGCCAAGCAGGGCATTGAAGAGCCTTTGGGCCAGGCGCTGTTCGGTTTCCGTGGGAGTCCGCTTGGCCAGGTCCTGTTCCGCAAGTTTGGCAGGGTTTCCGCCAAAGAACAGTTCCGAGGCAGAGAACAGGCTCAGGCTGTCCAGGCCCAGTCCCACGAACTGTTGCGGGGTCGCTGCGTCAAAGGCTGCCAGCCAATGGGAAACCGCTTCGGGCGGTTGGCCTGCTTGCCAAGGATCGACCTGAACTTGCAGGTTGCTCTGGTTGAGCAGCCGGCCATACTCTCGGCTCAGGCCCGTGGTCAGCAGCTTCTGCTGCTGGTCAAGTTCGGCACGCAAGTGTTCGGTGCGGCGTTGCTGACCGGTTAAGTCAAAAACCGCAAAGCGTTCGCCTTCCGAGGCTGAAATGAATTTTCTGGCCCTGTTATACGGGCGAGATTGTTGCATTCAAGGGCTCCACTCTGTCTGGATTGGTACGAGCGATCGGCGGGAAGTCTGGCGGTATTCCTTCATTTGGGATTTACTTTAGGTAAAGAATCGCGAATCGTCTATTTTTCTCCTAAGAGCAGGATTCTGTGAGGTTGTTCGCAGGTTTACAGATTTTGACATAATAGGTCGCCCTTGATTGTATGAATACTGTATCGAGAAATTGCATTAATACCGTATCGAGAAGGATCCAAGACGTATGAGCTACAGCTCAAAGCGGCGTTTGGAGCGTCGTTTTCCCTTGAAAGAGCCCTTGCCGGTCAGGGTTTTGTTGCGCAGTCTAAGCCGGCAGAGTGGGCGTGGTGTGGAGGGCATGTTGATGGATGCCAGCCAGAACGGCATGGGTATCCTGGTACAGGAGCGTGTGGCTCTCGCCAGCCGTTGCACGGTGGAGGTGCTGGCGCCCGAGCGCAGCCAGATGTTTCAGGCCGAAGTTTGCTATGCCACCCGTACCGATGAGGGCATTCGCCTGGGCATCTTGCTTGATGAAAGCAATGACCCGCCCATCCTGGAATTCCTGAAGGAGATGGACGTCGAGCTGCTGTAACCCTGGCAATGCCTTGACGGCCTGCAGCTGAAGGCCTTAGCAGCCGAGCGCCTGCCAAAGGCAGGCGTCCCCTCATTGCCAAAAGTCGCTAAAAGCGCCGAAATTAGCGAATCCTGCCGCCAACTTGCACGATCTTCACAGAATTTGTGCCGCCTTGGGCGTTGGCGTAATCCCCTTTGCTGATCAACACCAGGTCTCCCTTGGTCACCACGCCCAACCGTTCCAGTTCCGCCACGGCGCGGGCATTGACCTCGTCAGCCGGCATTTTCTCGGCATCGAACGCCACCGTTTGCACGCCCCGATACAAGGCGACCTTATGCTGGGTAACCGGATGGCGGGAAAAGGCGTAGATGGGCAGCGGTGACTTGATGCGGGACATGATCAGCGGTGTGGCGCCGGTTTCCGTCATGCAGATAATGGCCTTCACCCCTTCCAGATGGTTGGCGGCATACATGGCGGACAGGGCAATGGCCTCGTCGATGCGGGTCATGGGCTGGTGGATGCGGTGTTTGGAGCGATGGGTGGCGGGGTTCTTTTCAGCACCCACGCAGATCCGTGCCATGGCTTCGACCGCCGCTGCCGGATATTGCCCAATCGCCGTTTCCGCCGAGAGCATGACCGCATCGGTGTAATCAAATACCGCGTTGGCCACATCAGACACCTCGGCCCGGGTGGGCATGGGGCTGTGGATCATGGACTCCATCATCTGGGTGGCGGTAATCACCACCCGGTTTAGCTTACGGGCCTGGGAGATAATGTATTTCTGCTCGGCGACCAATTCCGCATCACCAATTTCCACGCCCAGATCGCCCCGGGCGACCATCACCGCGTCGGAGGCGCGGATCACCGCATCCAGTTCTTCGACGTTATTGACCAGATCGGCCCGTTCGATCTTGGCGACGATGCCCGCCTTGGAGCCGGCTTTTTGCAGCAGAGTCCGGGCTTGGACGATGTCTTCGGCGGTACGGACAAAGGATACCGCCACATAATCGGCGCCCAGTTGTGCGGCGGTTTCGATATCAACCAGATCCTTTTCCGTCAGGGCCGGGGCGGATAGACCACCGCCCTTTTTGTTGAGCCCTTTGTTGTTGGACAGGGGACCGCCCACCAGCACCCGGCACTTGATCTGCTGGCCGCTGATTTCCTCCACGGCCAGCTCAATGCGGCCATCGTCCAGCAACAGGCAATCTCCAGGCGCCACATCCTGGATCAGTTGCTCGTAATCGATACCGACCGAGTCCTGGGTGCCGGCGTTTTTGTCCATGCCCGCATCCAGCGTAAACGGCTGGCCCACCTGCAATTCGATTTTGCCCTCGGTGAAGCGGGCAATTCGCAATTTGGGGCCTTGCAAATCGGCGAGGATGGCTACAAAGCGTTGCTGGCGGCTGGCCAGCTCCCTCACCAGCTGGGCCCGCTCCTGGTGTTCCTGGGCGGAGCCGTGGGAAAAGTTGAGGCGGACCACATCCACCCCGGCCTCGATCAAGGCCGAGATGCTTTCGGGAGTACTGGTGGCAGGGCCTAAGGTGGCAACAATTTTGGTGCGGCGTAACATGGAAATCCTCCGAACATTGGGCCTGGCCCCACGGCCGTTGGGGGTGACCTACTAATGCTAGACTGAATGGGGCGATGGGTTTAGAGCTTCTAGCACAACGAAATCTGGTGGTCTCATGCGGGGTTGGCTGACGGTTAACAGCATTGTGCTAGGCGTTCTTTGAGCCGGTATCCGTAGAAATCCGGCTGGCCCGGGTTCGCATGGAGTGGACTTGAAGAGTTTATCATGCCTGCCGCTTGTCAGGGGGAAAGGTTTAAGGTGATTTTGTCATGTTTGGATACCCGCCGAACCGTTAAGATGACTCAGGCTTTTGTGTTGGTGGCGAGGGAAGGGGATGACGGTTGTTCACCATGAATAGCTCACTGCGGATCTTGCTGAGATCCCTCTTGGGGGCGCTACTGGTGCTCGCCCTGCCGCTGAGGGCTGAGGAGCTGAGGCTGGCGGTGGCCTCCAACTTTACCGCCGCATTTCAGCAACTGGCGCCGCGCTTTGAGCAGGCCACCGGTCATCGGCTCAAGCCAAGCTTTGGCTCTACCGGCAAGCTCTATGCCCAGATTCGCCAAGGGGCTCCTTTTGAGATTCTGCTTGCAGCCGATGACCAGCATGGCAAGCTCCTGATCGAGAGTGGCTTGGGCGTGCCCGGCAGTGAGTTTATTTATGCCGTGGGGCGCTTGGTGCTATGGAGTGCCCAGCCAGAACTGGTGGGCGGTAGTCATGAGATTCTTGCCAGTGAGCGCTTCCGCCGGCTGGCCATCGCCAACCCGCAAACCGCGCCCTATGGGGCGGCGGCGATCGAGACTTTGGAAACTCTGGGTTTGCATGAGACGCTAAACAGCAAGCTGGTGCGAGGTGAAAACATCGCCCAGGCCCTGCAGTTCACCTATAGCGGTAACGCCGAGTTGGGGTTTATTGCCTGGGCTCAATTGAAGGCGTTACCCGGCAAACAACAAGGGAGTTTCTGGTTGGTGCCGGAAGATCTGCATGAGCCCATCCGCCAGGAAGCGATCCTGTTACGCCAGGGCGAAGATTCCCAGGCAGCCCAGGCCTTTCTGGATTTTCTCCAATCTCCCCAGACCCGCGCGCTGTTAAAAGAATGGGGTTATGACACACCGGAAGCGGAGCCGCGCTGATGGGACTGACTGAGGCCGACTGGCAGGCGGTTTGGCTCACCCTGCGACTGGCCACGCTTACCACGCTGATTCTACTGGTTCTGGCGACTCCTCTGGCCTGGTGGCTGGCCCATACCCGCAGTCGTCTGCGCCATGCCATTGCCGCCATTGTGGCACTGCCCCTGGTGTTACCGCCCACCGTGCTGGGCTTTTACCTGCTGTTGCTGATGGGCCCCAACGGGCCGGTCGGGGAGCTGACCCAGTGGTTAGGCATTGGCACCCTGGCGTTTACTTTCACCGGGCTGGTGATCGCCTCGGTTCTTTATTCCCTGCCGTTTGCCGTGCAACCCCTGCAAAACGCATTCGAAAGTATCGGTCAGCGCCCCTTTGAAGTGGCGGCCACCTTGCGGGCCGGTCCCTGGGATCGCTTCCTGAGTATTGCGCTGCCCCTGGCGCGGCCGGGTCTGCTGACCGCCTGCGTGCTCACCTTTGCCCACACCATTGGCGAATTTGGCGTGATTTTGATGATTGGCGGCAATATTCCCGGGGAAACCAAGGTGTTGTCGATTGCCATCTACGATCATGTGGAGACCCTGGAATATGGCCGGGCCAATCTCCTGGCGGCAGGCATGCTGGTGTTCTCCTTTTTGGTGCTGCTCGGGGTGCATTTGAGTAACCGTCGGGTGAGGCTGTACCGGCTATGAACGAACTGCTGGCGCAAATCCGGACCAGGCTCGGAGCCTTTGAGCTGGATGTGGAACTCTCCGCACCGGCCCAGGGCGTGACGGCCCTGTTTGGCCGCTCCGGCTCCGGCAAGACCAGCCTGCTGCGCTGTATCGCCGGCCTGCAGCGGGCACCGGGCAGTCGTGTGCAGTGTGGGGATGAGATCTGGCAGCAAGACGCGCTGTTCGTGCCGCCCCATCGCCGGGCCATTGGCTATGTGTTTCAGGAGCCCAGCCTGTTTGCCCATCTGACCGTGCGCGGCAATCTGGAATATGGCTGGAAACGGGTGCGCCCGGACGAGCGCCGGGTTCGGTTTGAGGAGGTGGTGGCCTGGCTGGGGCTGGAAGCACTACTAGACCGTCGGCCTAATCAATTGTCCGGCGGTCAGCGCCAGAGGGTGGCCATTGGCCGGGCCCTGCTTACCAGCCCGCGCCTGCTGCTGATGGACGAACCTTTGGCCAGTCTGGACCTGGAAAGCAAAGGGGAAATTCTGCCTTATCTGGAACGCCTGTTTGCCGAGCTCAAGATGCCGGTGCTCTATGTGAGCCATGCCCCCGCCGAGGTGATGCGTCTGGCCCAGCGACTCATTCTGCTGGAAGAGGGTAAAGTTCGGGCTGCCGGAGAACTCAATGACTTACTGACTGACCCGAATCTACCCTTGGCCCATTTGGACGAGGCCGGCGCCGTCATTGAGGCCCGGGTTGAAGAGCATGATGAGGAATATCATCTGACTTACCTGCAGACCAGTGGCGGCCGACTCACCCTGTCGAAAAGTAATCTACCGGTGGGTGCTGTGTCCCGGGTACGGGTGCTGGCCCGGGATGTGAGCCTGACCCTGACGCAGCCGGAGCAAACCAGTATCTCCAACATTCTGCCGGCCCGTATTGTCGGTATTGCTGAAGACCGGGACCCAGCCCAGCTTCTGGTTCAACTAGATCTGGCCGGCAGCCGCCTACTGTCCCGGATTACCCGCCGGTCAGCGGCCAGTCTGGGGATTGGTGTTGGAATGGAGGTATTCGCCCAGGTCAAAAGCGTTGCCCTGATGGCCTAGTGCCCCGGCAAGTTGAATCCTGGTTGACGCTCGCCCACCAGACGGTGAGAATCCCTCCTGCCCACGCCCTTCGGAACATTGACGATGCCACACCTGATTGAGAGCCCTCAGAACCCCCACTTCAAGCGCTGGCGTGCCCTGCTGGAAAGCCGCGGCATGAAAAAACAGCAGCAGTTTCTGCTATCGGGCCGTAAAACCGTACCGGAAGCCCTGGTGCGTTATCCGGAGCGCTTTCAGGCCTTGTTGTTTTGCCGGGAGGAGCAGTTGGCTGGTTTGTCCCTGCCGTCGGAGCTAGCGCTTTATCAGTTGGCGCGTCCGCTATTCAACGAACTGGATGTGATTGGCACCAATGCGCCGTTGTTGGTGGGGGATTTGCCGGAGCTGGCTCAGGCTGATCTGACGCAACCACCCCAAGGGCTGGAGCTGATCTGCTCCCTGGGCAATCCCGATAACCTGGGGGCGCTGCTGCGCAGTGCGGCAGCGTTTGGGGTCAGCCGGGTGATTCTCACCAAAGAGGCGGCCCATCCCTTCCATCCCCGGGCCTTGCGAGGTGGCGCCAACGCCCAGTTTACCCTGGAGCTGGCGGAAGCTGCGGGCGGGCAGGATCTGAACACGGCGGCCGGCCCCATGGTGGCGCTGGATGCCCGGGGTGAGCCCTGGTCGGATTTTCAATGGCCGAAAGACGTGCGCCTGGTGCTGGGGGAAGAAGGTCAGGGGCTGCCGGCGGACCTGCAAGCCCAGCGTTTGGCGATTCCCATGACTGATGCGGTGGAATCCCTGAATGCCACGGTGGCGGCCAGCCTGGCGCTCTCGACCTATTACGAGCGTTACCGCAGACGTTGAGATCTGTTTGGGACGTCGGGCTTGCCAAGCGGTGAGTAGACAGACTATAGTTTGGCCAGATTAACAACTGAATATTTGGATCAGGTTCGTTTTCTACATGTCCAGCATCATTGTTCGTGTCATCTCTCTAGTCGTCGTGGTGGTCGTGGTACCGCTGCGGGGGATGACGCGTGGCTGGCAGGAACGATAACCGAGCCAGAAACGATCCGAAAAAAGCCCCCGCATCGCAAGATCCGGGGGCTTTTTGTTGGGCCTCCGGAAAAAGAACCAGATGGAGACCCGGACATGACCGCAGACACAGCCCCAGAACCCTCATCATCCGGCAATGGCGCCGACGCCATTATTCACGCCTTCCACCGCCATGGGATCGACACCATTTTTGGCTATCCCGGCGGTTGTATCATGCCCCTTTATGATGCCCTGATCGGCAGCGGAATCCGCCATATCCTGTGCCGCCACGAACAGGGGGCCGCCCTGGCGGCAGACGGCTATGCCCGGGCCAGCGGCCGGCTCGGCGTCTGTGTCGCCACCTCCGGCCCCGGCGCCACCAACCTTATCACCGGGATTGCCAATGCCTATATGGACTCGATTCCCATGTTGGTGCTCACCGGCCAGGTCCCCCGGGGCCTGATTGGGACCGATGCCTTCCAGGAAACCGACATCCTCGGCATGACCCTGGGAATCGTGAAGCACAGCTATCTGGTTCAGGATGCGAACCGCCTGCCGACGATTCTGGATGAGGCGATCGAATTGGCAACCACGGGCCGTCCGGGGCCTGTGCTGATCGATTTGCCCAAGGATGTGTTGCTGAGTCCGGTTGATTTAACACTTACCCAGCCAGTCCATAGCGGCCGTAACCAAAAAGCGATGCCGGCCATTTCACCCGAGCAGATGGAGCGGGCCCGGCAGATGTTGGCCCAGGCGAAGCGCCCGGTTCTTTACAGTGGTGGCGGTGTTTCTCTGGCCGGAGCGGAAGGAGCCTTGCGCCGGTTTGCAGAGATCAGCGGCATTCCCCAGGTGGTGACCCTCAAGGGCATTGGTAACCCGGGTCGGGGCAATCCCCTGAATCTGGGGATGCTGGGCATGCATGGCTCCAAAGCGGCAAACCGGGCGGTTCAGGAATCGGATCTGCTGATCTGCGTTGGCGCCCGTTTTGACGACCGGGCCACCGGCAAGATCGACACCTTTGCCCCCGGTGCCCGGATTCTCCAGCTGGATGTGGATGCCTCTGAAATCGGCAAACTGCGAGCGGTAGACCTGGGTTTGTTGGGAGACCTCTCGGAGCTGTTGGAAGCCTTGGCCCAGCCTTTGGACATCGAGCCCTGGCGGGACTGGTGCTTCACCACAAAAGCACAGGACGGTTATCCGTCACCTGAGCTTCACCCGGCCTTCCATACCCGGATTACCGGCCCGGCCTTTATCGAGCGCCTGGCGGAGATGGCGGGCCCGGAGGCGATCGTGGCCTGCGATGTCGGTCAGCATCAGATGTGGGTGGCCCAGTATTATGAGTTTGATCACCCCCGCAAGCACCTGAGCAGCGGCGGCCTGGGCACCATGGGCTTTGGCCTGCCGGCGGCGTTGGGGGCCCAGCTTGCCCGCCCGGACCAGCCCGTGCTGAACATCAGCGGCGACGGCTCCTTCATGATGAATGTGCAGGAGCTGGCGACCCTCAAGCGCTATGGGCTGCCGGTTAAAATGATCATCCTCGACAACCAGTGCCTGGGCATGGTTCGCCAGCAGCAGGAGCTCTTTTACCGCAACCGCTACAGCGAGATCGACCTGTCCGATAACCCGGACTTTTTGCAGCTGGCGGCGGCCTTTGGGATTCCGGGCCGTAGTATCAAGAGTCCGGACCAGGTCGAAGGAGCCATCCGCGATTGCCTGGACTTTGACGGGCCCTACCTGCTGCATGTCCAGATTGAAGCGGCCGATAACGTCTGGCCCATCGTGGCCCCCGGCGCGTCCAACGACCAGATGCTGGAATCAAGCCCTTACCGTACCACCCAACAGACACAAGGAGCGACCCAATGAGCCATATTCTTCAGTGCACCCTGCAAGCCACTCCCGAAGCGCCCGAGCGTATCCTTCAGGTGATCCGGATTCGCGGTTTTGAAGTAAACAGCATGCAATTGCGGCGAGAAGGGGAGCGGCTGTTGGTGGAGCTGCGCTTGGGGGGAGAACGGTCGATCGAGAACCTGGTTCGGCAACTGGACAAGCTGATCGGCATGGAAAGCGTGCGCTGCCTGTCCGGCGTTCCCGTTACCCGGGCTGCGCCGGCAAGCGTCTAGGCTGTTTTATTTGCGAGGCGGTTTCATGTCGTCCAGCGTCAGCTGGCCGTCATTGTCGTGATCCATGGCCTGAAAATGATCGACATGAAACTGCATGTATTCGGTACGGCTGACTTGGCCGTCGCCATCCTGATCCATCATGGCGAAATGCTGCTCGCGCATGGCCTGGAAGTCCTTTTTCATATGAGGGTGGCCTTTGTGGCCGTGCCAATCATCTTTCTGCGACTGCTGGCTGCTACAGGCGGCTAGGCCCAAGGCCAGCGGGATCACGAAGTAACTGAGTTTCATGGCGGGCTCTCCCGTGGAGTTGAAATGCAGTTGTCTTCTCCATTGTGGTGTTGCGTTGGGCATCTGACGATTGGTGCGGGCACCAGGCTGAGGTGCAGAGGGTATAGTCCCCGGTTTGCTGCACAATGCTGGAAAGGGCATCGTGGCAGATAGGGACTCCCATGAGCTGGTTGGAGCTGGACTGGAATCTGATAGGGCATAACCTCGTGTTTCTCGGCGTCGCTTATCTACTGGCGTTACCCATTGGCTGGGAGCGGGAGCGGCGGCACGGCTACGCCGGTTTGCGTACCTTTCCTCTGGTGGCGGTGGCTGCCTGTGCCTATATGCTGATTGCCCAGGGTTACTTTGAAACGGAAGAGTCTTTGTCCCGGGTCTTGCAGGGGCTGTTAACCGGTATCGGCTTTATTGGGGGTGGCGTCATACTCAAGTCGGAGCATAATATCCGAGGGGTGGCGACAGCGGCATCCATCTGGGCCACGGGTGCCATTGGGGTGGCGGTTGCGCTGAAGCGGCTGGAAATCGCATTGGTATTGTCGGTACTGACGTTGCTGACGCTTCGCTTTCTGGAGCCCTGGAAAGAACGGATACGCCGCTATAAAGGGCTTTCCAACGATGACTGACCGGTCACCAAGACCGAACTGGATGGCGAGGCCATCTATCTCAAGGAGAAGAATATGAACTGGGTTGTGCGCCTGATTACCCTGTTTTGCGTGATTGTGGCGAGCGGCTGTGCGTCGCTGGCTTCCTATACGGTGAGCGAGTCCGAGTTGGAGCAGTATTTTAGCCGCCAGGTGGAGGCCTTTGACCGCCAGCAGCTGGAGGCGGGATCTCCCCTGAGCATGAGCCTGAGCCGTGTGAATGTCGAGCTGGGGCCCGATAACCGTGATGTGGTGGTGCTGGATCTAGGCGGTGAAGTCGCTTTATCCGCCCTGCTGATGCGTTTGCCGGTGGCCATGGATCTCAAGGTGGAAGGCGCGCCGGTCTACAGTCATCAGGACAAAGCCATCTATATCCGGCGTTTGAAGTTGTTGGACAGCAAGATTGAGTCGCCCTACTTTTCCGGTGACCTCAAGCCGGTGACGGATACGGCAATGAGGCTGGTGGCCCAGATGTTGGAAACCACGCCGGTGTATCGTTTGGACCAGAATGACTTTTGGCAACGCCAACTCTCATCGGTGCCGATGGATATCCGGGTGATGCGGGGCCGGTTGGTGATTCAACCCGCCCAAGACTGATAGCCCCTTCCAAGGCCGCTTTGTGCCGGGCGGCCTTGTTCTCTCTGTGTTCTGTTGTGCTCTCTGTGCAAGCCACTGGAACCTACCGAAACCGCCCGCCAGACTTTATCACTAGAAGCAGCCGCAACAAGAAAACCTGTACCGATGGGCGGCAAAGGAGGTGATCATGGGCAACAGGTGGTCCTGGCTGGTTCTGCCCCTGCTACTGCTGGCGGGCTGTTCCCAGGTGTACTACAACACCATGGAAAAGTTCGGCTTCGAGAAAAGGGATATTCTGGTGGACCGGGTGGAGGATGCCCGCGATGCCCAGCAGGACGCCAAGGATGAGTTTTCCTCGGCCCTGGAGGAATTCCAGGCCATGTTCGGGCGTGAGGAGAGCGACCTGCAGGACCAGTACGATACTCTCAGCGATGCCTATGACGATAGCCTGTCGGCGGCCAACAAGGTGCGCAAGCGCATTGATGCGGTGGAGGATGTCTCTGCCGCCCTGTTCCGGGAGTGGGAAGAGGAGCTGGAGCTTTATAGCAGTGCCGAGCTCCGTCAGGACAGTGCCGCCAAGTTGCGCACCACCAAGCGGGACTATCAGCAGCTGATCCAGGCCATGCGCGCGGCGGAATCCCGGATGGACCCGGTGTTGCGGGTGCTGCAAGACCAGGTGCTGTACCTCAAGCATAACCTCAATGCCCGTGCCATCAATCGCCTGCAGGGTGAGCTGAAATCCGTCGAAAAAGACGTGGCGCGCTTGATTCAGGAAATGGAGAAATCCATTGCCGAATCCGAGGCCTTTATCCGGCAAATGGAACGGATCTAGCAGTCCAAAACGGCGGCGGGCAAGGGGAGACAACCTGTCACGCCAGCCCTGGCACAAGATTTTACCTGGCCATTGCTCTTAAATTGGAACACGGCAAGCGCTGGTTTTCCGAGGAGATCGCGATGGTGCAAGACTTCATCCTGTTTTCACACCTGCGCTGGAAACAACAGCTCCAGCGACCCCATCGTCTGGCCTTGGCGCGAGCGCAGCAGGGGCGCGTGTTTTTCCTGGAAGAGCCGATCTGGCGCGAGGGGATCCATCCCTACCTGGAAACCGAGCAAGTCGGGGAGCGGCTTTATGTCTGCCAGCTGTATACGCCGGGTCCGAGCCAGACCAACCTGTGGCTGGGGTTGGGGGCGCTTCTTCATGAGTTGCTCAGCCGTTTTGAGATCCGGGAGTGGGTGGCCTGGCTATGCACGCCGGCGGCACTACCGTTGCTTCATAGCCAAACGCCCCAGGCCATCGTCTATGACTGCACCACCGAAGTGCAGATTGCCCTCCAGGGCAAACCCGCCCTGAAGCAAACGGAGTCGGACCTGATGTCCGTTGCGGATCTGGTGTTGGTCAACTCGCCTTATCTGGCCCGGCAGCTGGAGGTTCGGCATCCGCAAGTGCATTGCTTGATTGATGCCATTGATCAGCAGCACTTCAGCGACCATCAATCGGCCCCCGAGGCCGAACGCCAAGCGGTTTTGCCGCGCCCACGGCTGGGTTTTTTCGGCACCATTGATGAGCGCTTGGATGTTGAACTACTGGATCAGCTGGCCCGGGCCCATCCGGACTGGCAGTTGATTCTGGTGGGGCCGGTGATCCATCTGGAAGAGGAGGTAAAGCTGCCGCAGCGCCCGAATATCCATTATTTCGGATGGGAGCGTTATGAACACTTGCCCCATTTCCTAGTGGGCTGGGACCTGTGCATTCTGCCCCTGCGCCAGGAGGCCTGCTCCTGTTTTACCAACCCGTCCCGACTCTTGGAGCATGTGGCCACTGGGTATCCGGTGGTGAGCACCAAGGTGGCGGATTTTCAGGATTATTTTGAACTGTCCGCCCGTTTTACCGATTCAGGCGCCAGCTTTATTCGCGCCTGCGAAGAGGCGCTGGCGGAGTCCGAGGCCAGCCACCAGCAACGTCGGGCAGGTATCGAAGCCTTGCTGGAGCGGGTCTCCTGGGATCATAACCTGGTCACGATTAATGAGCTGCTCGAGCAAGCCAGCAAAAGCCCCCGCCCGCCGGCCACAGCGGGGCGGGTGGGTGGTCTGGTGACGGTACCGGCCAAGCCCCGCGCCCGGCCCTCGCTGGTGATTCTGGGGGCGGGTCTGGTGGGCTTGGCGCTGGCGCGACAGCTGGGGCAGGCGGCGCTGGTGCTGGAATCTGAGGGGCGGGTCGGCGGGCGCTGCCGTTTATGGGAAGAGCGGGGCTTTTTGTTCGATCGCAGTGGGCAGGTGCTGATGTCGCGCCGGGCCGACCTGCATAGCCTCTACCGGCGCTTACTGGGCAATAATATCCAGTGGCAGATGGCGGAACGCTGGATTCACAGCCATGGCACCTATATCCGTTATCCGTTCCATGCCTCTTTACATGGCTTACCGCCGGCGGTGGTAAGCGAATGTCTGATGGGGCTGCTCAAGCTGCGGCTGATGTCATCCAAGGAACTGTCCGGAGCGGCACCGCCGGGGGATCTGGAAAGCACCCTGCCGCTCAGCAGCCGGGCGCTGCCTTTTCGCAATCGCCGCCGGCAGCCGCGCACCTTGGAAGACGCCATCTACGAGTCTTGGGGGACGGGCATCGCGAATCGGTTTTTGGTGCCCTACAACCGCAAGTTATGGGGCTTGCCACTGCATGAACTCGACGCCTCGGCCCTTCAGGGAACACCGAGGGAGTGGGATTTGGAGCAGGTCGTGAATGGCGCCTTGCACCCCGATCGGGGTGAGCAGGAGGAGTACTTCGGCTATCCCCGCCGCGGTGGCCTGCAAGCCCTGGCAGAGGCCATGGCGGCGGATCTGCAGGGCGAGCTGCGGTTAAATGCCGAGGTGATGGCGATTGATCCCGCCAAGCGGAGCTTGGTGCTGGCCGATGGCGAAACGATTTCTTACCAGGGCCTGATCAGCACCTTGCCCCTGGGTCGATTACTTGCCTTGATTCAACAGGCCATGCCCGAGAAAGTGCGCAAGGCCGCTCAAAGCTTACGCTATGTTTCGCTGCGTCTGGTTCATCTGGGCATTGGGCGGGAGCAGGTAACCGATAAGCACTGGCTGTATTGTCCTGGTGATGCTTTGTTCCACCGCGTGTTTATCCGGGGGAGTGTTAATCCCGCCGGTAATGCTCCCGGCGGCTTTTCCCTGACCTGTGAGATCAGTTATGGGCCGACCAAGCCCTTAGTGTTGGAGGACGAACCCCTGATCCAGCGGTGTATCCAGGATTGCCGGAATCTGGGGTTGATTCGGGGTGATGATCCGATTTGGGTGGCTGCCCAGGAGGATGTGCCGGAGGCTTATCTGATTCCCGATCGGGAGCGGGAGATGCACCTCGCGGTGATAGACGACTGGCTTGAGGAACAGGGGATTTTGCGGGGTGAGGCCGCCCAGCTAGGGCCGGATGACGGCTGCGATGGCGAGATCCTGCTGGGGCAGGTGCTGGCCAAACGGGCCCGGCTGCTGGTGAGTGAGTCGATTGCGAATGCTTGAAATACGGGACCGGCCCGGTAGGAGTCGTTTATTCCCGGTTTTTTCTGTAGAAAAGGATCGACCTTGGCCAATCTGCCCGGATGGCCGAAACAAGAACGAGGACGAGTGACACGAGGCACCTGACATGGATGAGCGTCGCGAAGAAGTTGCTGCAAAACTGGCCTTATTACGCAATCACCTGGGCACTCAGGGGGCGTTACGGCTACGGGGGACGGACTGGTTTTCCTGGGCGACAGCGGGCGCCTCCAACTCGGTGTTGATGGCCCGGGAAACCGGAGTCGCGGAAATTCTGGTGACGCCTGACGGGGCCTGGGTACTGACGGATGAAATCGATGCCCAGCGGCTGATGGATGAAGAGCTGCCGGATAACTTCCGGGTGTTTCAAAGCCGCTGGACCGAGCCGGACGAGCGAGAGGAGTTCGTGCGGGACCAGGTGGGGCGGTGTGAGCTTTGGTCGGACCGTCCCCTGGAGGGGGAGCATCCCATTCCCTATGAAATGGCCCGCTACAAGCGCCAGCTGATGCCGACCGAGATCTGCCGCTACCGCCAGATTGGACAGCTGGCGGCGGAAGCGGTCACCGAAGTACTGGCCCAGGCCCAGCCCGACTGGACCGAACTGGAGTTGGCGGGAGCCGGGGCGGCGGCTCTGTGGAAGCGGGGGCTTTATCCGTCCGTGACGCTGGCGGCCGGGCGTCGTCGCCTGCAGCTTTATTCCCACCCAACTCCCACGGCGGAGCCCCTGGGAGATCTGGCCATGTTGTCGTTCTCCGCCCGCGGGTTTGGGCTGCACGCCAACCTGACCCGCTTCGTGAGCTTTGGGCGGCTCGATGATGATACCCGCCAACTCCATGACACCCTGCGCCAGATCGAGGCCGAAGCTCTGCAATACTGTATTCCCGGCTCCCGTCTGGATCAGATTTACGACACGCTGAAGAAAGCCTATCAGCGCCGGGGCTATACCGATGCCATTGATGTTCATCACCAGGGCGGCCTGACCGGCTATCGGGTGCGGGAAATCGTGGCCACCCCCATGATGGGGCACTCCCTGGTGCGTAACGAAGCGGTGGCCTGGAATCCCAGTCTGGCCGGCGCCCGCAGTGAAGATACCTTTTTGGTATTGGGTAACGAGCAGACGCCCCATTTGGAAAACCTGACCCTCAGTAATGACTGGCCGGTGGAGGAGGTCGGCGGTATCAAGCGTCCGCTGGTTTGGGAGCGTTAGCCAAAGGAGGGCACACGGCCTGCCCGTGGGTCTTTGGGGTTTGGACTCGCAAACCGGGAGAAGGTGATAAAGTTTGATACAAAACAAGAAGAAGTGGAGATCTGCGTCTACAATTGCTGGTGCTTGTTGTCCTCTTTAAAGAAGTATAGGAAGTTCCCACCATGCGTATTTTTCTGATCGCTTTGATCAGTTGTCTCTCTTCGGCAGTGTTTGCCGATAACAGCACCTTGCTGGAGGCCATGAACAAGTTTCATCGCCTAACCGGTGACGAGGCACTGCGCCAGCAAGCCTATGAAGCCGGCCAGGAACGGATCCGGTTCTGCGGTTACTGTCATGGTGAAGACGGTAACAGTAAGCGGGATTACATCCCGAACTTGGCTTCCCAGAACCCGGTCTATCTCTTCCGTCAGTTTGAGAAGTTTGCCAACGGCGAGCGTAAAGATTACGTGATGTCGGAATTGGCCAAAGTGCTCACCCTGGAGGATCGGATCAATATCGCGGTTTATTACAGCCAACAACAGGTTCAGCCCAAGGCTTCGGTCAATGCCGACTTGGAGAAGGCCGGTGAAACGCTGTACAACCGGGTGTGTTTCAGCTGCCACGGTCGTAGTGGTGAGGGCATGGAAGAAATGCCTCGCTTGGCAGGTCAGCCCGAGTCCTATATCAAGCACTCCCTGAACCTGTTCCGCAACAATGACCCCAGCCGCGCCAACTCGCCCATGATGGGGATTGCCGCCATGTTGTCCGATAAGGACATCAACGCGGTGGCCGCCTACCTGCAGCAGTTGAAATAATAAGCACTCATCAAGGACAACGCCTCCAGCAGTAAGGAGGCGTTGTGTGGGTTGCCGTCAGGCAGAGAGGATGGATCAGGCCTGCTTCGGCATGCCTGGCACCTCAGGGCGAGAGCGGGCCTAGTGCAAGGTGGCCAGGGTCTGGACCAGCCAGTCCCGATGGCGCCGCTCGTCATCCAGGTGGTACTTGAGTACATCCGCCATGTCCTGACTGTAGCGCAGCTTGCCGATTTCCTTCTCGTAGACCTCGTTGGTGTGGTCTTCGTTGGATTTCATCGCCTGCAAAATGCCTTTATCACCCCGCAAGTTGCCCAGGGCCACCTTGCCCTTGGTCAGAATTTGCATGGTGTCCCCGGTTTTGGCAGGGGCCGCCCCCATCCAATGCACCAGCTCCTTGAGCTCTTCCACATGCCGGGCATGGTCCGCCCGGAACTCGGTGAGAGCCTGACGATAGTCGGCATTTTCCAGCCGTTCAATTGCCGCTGTATAGGCCTCGATGGCATCGAAGTTCAGCCGGATCAGGGTATTCAACTCGTTCGCCATCATGGCGTTATTGGTGGTGGACGCCAGGGTTTCTTCTCCCATGGGAGCCTCCTTCTGCAATCGTTAGAGGCTCAATTCAACAGAGCCCTCTGTTCATTCTAGTGATGCAGAAGGCAATAGCGGACTCTGGGAGGTTCAGAGTCCGGGTTGTGGAAGGAATGGTTGCCGGAGAAGCTCCTAGCTTAGTGCAGGAAGCCAAAGCTCCTGGTCTATGCCTTGTTTGTATTGGCGGAGAGCGGGTAACAGAACCTCATCCGCATAGGTGCAGCCAGTGAATCCTGGATCTATCTGCTTTTCTTTCTTGCCTTGTTCAAGAGTATGCCCGTCCTGAATTATTGCCAGTAGTGGCTGATAACCTGGCTCCCAAGCCTGCATCTCCGGAAATACCTGA
>Ga0209075_1001374_pt1 | contig 22858 bp, 7 predicted proteins | sample Stecom2011_FD_187523 | JGI IMG/M metagenome (GOLD analysis project Ga0209075, IMG submission 187523) | Agricultural soil microbial communities from Utah to study Nitrogen management - Steer compost 2011 (SPAdes) (version 2) | ecosystem: Environmental > Terrestrial > Soil > Agricultural land...
CATCTTATTGGTGTCTGATTTGCACTTGCAGGATGATAATCATGTTTGTGTTTATCTGTCAAACCGTATCGGCTCTCCATACTATCTCTGTCATATTCAAATCCATAATGTTTTTTGGGTTGCTTTTGCCAAAACAAGTCACACAACTGGATGACCGATAATGGAAGGACATGTATTAAACCAGTTGCTATATAGGGTTTCTCTAATATTTTAGAACATAATCCTTCGTATGGCTCGTTGTGATAAGTCCATTTGTTGAGAACCACTTTATCAAATATTTCTTTTAATTCAGATTTTAGTTCATTTGCCGCATTAAAAATCACTTTGAGAATGTTTTCTTCTGCATTATCATGTATGAAAAAGTTTTCTTCTGTTTCCGTCTTTTGTATTATACTCAAGGCTAATAAGCCCGAATATTTTGTAGTCGTTCCCTTTTTTGTAAAATCACACCAGTCAATTAGAATTGGTAAAACTATCTTTAAATTATTTTCAAAAAAGGCGGATTTGTATTTGTAAATCAGATTGATTACTTCTTCCCAGCCTTTACCTTTAGGCTTAATAATGTCAATATTTTCAATTGAGGATATATCTGTACAAGCAATTCTTAATAGAAATAAAATGCGTTTTAATATTTCAAAATCATTTGCAGTTATTTCATTCTCATAAAATTTAAAAAAGGATTCTGAATAATCAGACAGCAAAACCGAAATTAAAATTTCATCTTTCCAAAACTGGGTAACCTCAACATTAGTGAATGCATCCTGAATAAAGCTTTCTAATTCTTTGCTGTTTTCAAATAAATGGTTAGAGAGCCACAATCTAAATGATCTTCGAATAGGCAATGAATTCCCTAAGTCGTCAAAAAACTCATTTGTGTTAGAATAGTTTGAAAAACTACGGGAAACTATTTTGTCTAAAGTCCATTCTTCATAAATGTCATGAGTAATGAAATACCCGTTATGCGTGTCGTCATATCCAAGTATTTCATCTTGCTTTAATTGAAACAATGCAGACTGTGGCAAACTATCTGCATTGATATAAAATCGTCCTGTTTCACATCTTTGTTTGGCAATGCTGATAATACATTTTTCCCTTTCAAGATGTAGATTATCTTTTGTTACAGTATTTTGTATTCTCTTTTTCCAAAGCAAATCAATGAATCCATTATAGTTTCCCTGTTTGTCAATGTTTGAATATTGCTGAACATATTCCCTTAGATAAAACAAGTTTCTAAGTCGTTCTAATATTTTTTGATTGTCGGGAAGTGCGAATTTGAATTCATCTGCTATTGATTTTAATTCATCAGCAGTAATCAAAGAAACGTCAATCACGTCAAATGGTAACTGATAATTCTCCTTGATGTGAAAAGTTAAATCGTTAAGATAAGCGTAGCGTGTTGTAAAGATGATACTCCAAGTATTTTCTTTTAACTTTTGTATTAGTGTAGTAAGAATATCGTTATTAGAAATCTCTGCGAGTTTTTCTGCCGAATCAATGACAAATATTTTAAGTGGCTCATCTTTGTAAGCATTGAGAAACTGAGCAAATGTAAATTTATGGTCAAAGTGAAATATGTCATTAATGTGATTCACATTAAGTTCATTTGCTTTAAATACACAGATTGGTATTTTTTTCAAATAAGAACTGTAAAACTCTTTGAAAATTGAGGTTTTACCACAGCCACCTTCGCCTGAAATAATTATGTTTTTTTTCTTTTGAGAAGTATTTGCTATAGCTTCAACAACAGAATTTCGGTCAATTTTGATTTGTTTGTCTCCGAATGATATTTCTGTTTGAATTGCTTGTAAAATATTCTCATTGTGTTTAGAAATTTCATCAAGCAAATCTCCTTCGTTTGGGTCAAGGCTGAAAAAAAAGTCATTGATGTATTTGTTGTCAGGCAAAGACAATTGTAATTCAAGATGACTTGGAACACGCCATTGAATATTTATTCCTGCTGTTATTGCGGCTTTCTCAATGTCTAATTGATATTGTGGTTTCTTTTTGCTTTTTTTAGTGCTTTCGGAAAGTTCTTGGTTGATGTAGAAAAGTAATTCGTTTAATTGTTTGTTTTTGGATTTAGCTTTTTTGATTGAATCAATAATATCGTCTTTGTTGTCAGCGATTGAGGTCGTATAATATTTAGATTGAAAACCATAATATTTTCCATCTTTTTCGATTGGCTCTGTCTCAATTCCTGTTTGGTTTTTGTAACGAAATAGTCCTATTCTATTGTTAAACTCTGCACAAAACAGCAAATAAGACATTTGCTCAAATGCCCAGGTCTCTCGTTTGTCGTATTTTACACCAAAAATCTTCCAGTTCATTTGTTTGCGCTTTTTTTGTCTATTGTAAATGTTTGAGGTTTGTAGGTCGTCCTTACACTTGCTGCCAACGTTTTGGCGCTTGGCGCAGTGGCGGATTTCGGAGCACAAAACTGTCAATACACCACAAAAGTTGATGCGAGGTAGAATGTTCAATTAACCACGTCACCCGCCATTGAGCCAAACGCCTGTTATGGGCTGGGCTTTGTTTTCTTTCTGTCTTCAAGGTCATTGTTTTCTATTAGTTTTTTCCGTTTTGTTTAATTCTCTGTCTTAGTTTCTCAGCTTTAGTCATTAATTCTTTGAAATATTCTGCGTCTTTTTCGATTTCTTTATAATGTTTTCCTAATATCTCTCTCTTGTTTAATGTGTCATACAATTCTGCTCTGTTGTATATAATTTCAAATCGGTCTTCATTAATGTCATTTGTATTTTTTTCAATTTCAGAGAGTAGCATATCTCTAAACTCAATTTTGTCAAATTCCATATCAAGCAGCAAACCACAAGCTCCGTCTATTTCATCATAATATTTTGAAGTCAAAGCGATTCTAATTATTTCTTTGGTTGAAGGATATGGATAACGTCTTAATCCTATTCCATCATCATCAGCGTCAAACAATTCAAAAAGATATTTTTCCCATTTTTGATTGGTCGTTTTGTCGATAAAAAGTTCACACTGCCATCCTGAACTTTCGTTTAGAGGTGTTAATCTATTTAGCATTCTTTCAACTAAATCTTGGTCTTCTATGAAAATTCTGTCAGTCATTAATATTTTGTCTGATGTTTTGGTTTTGTCTCTGGGTTTTTAGCCTTGCCCATAACACACAAATATACGCAAGTTTTCTGAACCACCAAACAAATCTTAAAATATTTTTAATTCACCTTAAAACCAACAGCTTAACTATTGATTTTTATTTCGTGTTTTGTATTGTTTAATGATTTTTTTGTATATTTGACGAAATTACCAATATAAAATACGAAGGTCATGAAAAAAAATAATTTACAAACTTTTTGTTCCAAAAACTACACCTATCTTGCAGGCGTGTATAAAAAAACAGCTGTTATTTGGATCTCTTTTCCTTATGACACTTCGCTAATCGCTCATCTCAAAGAAAATACCAAGGCTAGATGGAGCCAGACCCATAAAAAATGGTATGTCGTTGATAACGTATATAACAGAGAGCTTTTTAATATGCAGCCAAAGTATTTTAGTCAAGCTGTTTTGTTCGAAATCGCGGATGTAAATAAAGATGAGTTGCAAAAATATATTGAACAACTCCATCTGTTGGCATACAGCCATAATACAATAAAAACCTATGCCAATGAATTTATTCAACTCTTGAAAATTTTAAAAGAATATCCCGTATATAGTCTTACACCCGATAAGCTTAGAGCTTATTTTCTCTATTGCATTAATACTCTAAAATTATCTGAAAATTTGATTCACAGTCGATTAAATGCACTTAAATTTTACTTTGAACAAGTTTTAAAACAAGATAAGTTTTTTATGGACATACCTCGACCTAAAAAACCTAGTGTTTTACCTAAAGCATTGTCAACAAAAGATTTGGTTAAAATGTTTGAGGCGGTCAAAGGTAATTTAAAACACGAATTGTTGCTAAAGTTGTGTTACGGAATGGGGTTAAGAGTCAGTGAGATTGTAAAACTGAAGAAAACAGATATCGACCTGAATCGAATGCAAGTTTTGATTGAACAAGGCAAAGGAAAAAAAGATCGTTATGTCCCTTTGCCTGAATCTGTACTGGATTCGATTAGAGTCTATTATGCTAAATATAAACCAGATAATTATATATTTGAAGGACAAAACGGAGGACATTATTCGGTTCGATCGGCACAGGTCGTTTTTAAAAACACCTTGTCCAAAGCCAATATAAATAAAAAAATAGGAATCCATGGTTTAAGACATTCTTATGCTACACATCTTATTGAACAAGGCACAGATATTCGATTTGTTCAAGATTTATTAGGACATAATTCGATAAGAAGAACCATGGTTTACACTAATTTGACAGATAGTACAAGACGAAAAATTAGCAGTCCATTGGATAATCTTTAGTTGGTTTTTATGTAGATTCGTAATGTGTCATTATGAAATGCTGACCCGAGTTTAAAAATTCCATATAGTAATACAATTCTGCCCCGATAGTTTCAGCGCGAATGACTTTCTAGGGCTACACGATAAAACAAAAATTATTGCTAACCTGAGTTCGATTATAAAATTGAGATTCATTTTTCAATAAATGAGTAAAAAAGGCGAAGTAGCTTGCCGTTTATTAGAAAGTTTATAAAAAAATCATTTTAGTTGCTTATTATTCTAATAATCAGAAATATGAATCCAATAGGAGAATCGAACTCAGGTTACTAAACACAGACATTCATTTCATTATTTATTTAAATCCAGATTTTTTGTTGATTTAATCACTTCTATTAGTTCATCAAAAGATAATTCCGAAAAAGCTTGTGTGTTTTTTTGAATTTTATTTGCTCCAAGCCAGTTGTAAGTCTTTCCATCAAACCATCTGGTTCTTTGGTAATTAAACGCCACTTTTGTTCCTACTGTAAAAACCTTTTCTTCGTTTATGTATAAATATGCTGTTACTCTATCTTCTGAATCAACCCCTGTTCTCAACAGGAAACTATTTGGTCGAATCGGAATGTATTCCTCTTTAAAAAACAAAGGCATTGTTGATCTTTGAAATCTTATTTCACGGTAATAATTGTCGCTTCCTTTTTCAAATCGAACCGGGCTAAACGGAATCCAATTGATTGGCACTGAGTTCTGCAATAAATATTTATAATCAGAATCTTCGAGCGTCTCATTTGTTGTTTCTAATTTGGGCTGAATGTTTTGTAATTCAGTTTGAATAGCACCTGCCCAACTTTCAACATCCAAAGGTTGATTTGTTCCGTCGTTTATTTTCAACTCTACAGCCCATATTAAATTTGCCATTTCATCTCTTAGGAATTGAATTTCTTCAATGGGCGTGCTTTCTTCAACTCTTGGCACTGTAGGCGGATAGAACAATCGCCCATCTGTTTTAAAATCAGCTTTGATATAAGCTTCTTTTTCAGCAATGGTAAACATTTCCCATCTCGATGAAAATCGAGCATTTTCAGAAGCTTTTGAACCTGAAGCTTGGTCTATATAATATTTGTTTCCAAAAACATCTGTCACCAAGATTCCTTCTACACTAGAAATTTGTCCTACTTCTAATTCAAGTGGTGTAATCAACCAGTCGTTTGAATACATTGTGGTATATTGCATCACCATGGCGCTCGCTACATCTTGTTTTGACAATTCAGAATTCCCCATGGAAACCTTTGCATCTTCAAATGTCCATAATCTCTTATTGGGAGCTCCTGGATATTCCGCCAAAACCGGAAGATATGAAAAATATTTTACGCGCTCTTCTTGAGATGTTGTAGTTTCTAAATTTTCTTTTGATTTTTCTTTATCAAAAGAGTACCAAGACAATCTCCCTGAATGATAATCTTCGGCCACATATTCCAAAGTTTCATTATTTTTGGTTTTGTCAATCGTCATGATTCTTGCATTATAACCTAAAAGTTCATTGCTCCAAAATTCTTTTCCAGGTACAACAGGTAAATATGTTTTTTCAAACCAAGCACAGAAATGGTGTAGTAATTGTAATAAATCAGTTTGGTTGTCGATTTCTAGCCCACTTTTAATGACAGGGTGCAACTCATTATGTTGTTTATGATATATAAAAAGTGCAAAACCATCAAAAGCTTTATTATTGAACCCTGTATTAAATTGAATCAAAGCTTTATTCTCATTTGATTTTAAATGATGAAACGCTTCTTGTGCACTAATATTTTCCTTCGTAGTATTTTGTTGAAATGGAAATATGTTTTTAAGAATTCCTAAAACTGAAGTGCTGATAGCCTCTAAAGAACTGTAGTCTAGTATTTTTTTAAAATGATAGGCAGCTTCTATTTTTACTCCTTCTGTAATGGTGTGATTAATTCGCTCTACAAAATATTCCATCGCCGCTGTTTGGTCATTACTTGTAAAGTTTCCATTCTCATTTTTAAATCCTACTGTATTTTGATGTTTAATCTTAATTTTTGTCCAAATTGCAGATCCTGTATCATTACCTTTAAACTCACCAAATTGCCATTGACGTGTCAGCATCCATAAAGGATCGTGAATTGCAAATGATAGGGCAGAAGCTGGGTCATGTTGACGTGTTTTGGTTTCAAACCGTTTGTTTTTTTTAAAATTAATTTGTTGTTTTCCAAACAAATTCAATTCAGAAGCTTTTTTGATGTATGCTGTTTTTTTGGCTTCATAACGCAAACGTTGTTTCGGACTTAAATGCATTTTATCTAAGTTCAAAAGTATATTTAGTAAGTTGTTTTTTGATTTTGCCATGGTTTTTAATTTTAATAATCACAATAAATTTGCAACTTGAATTATTTTTGGTTTGATGGTTTATTTATTAAATTTTGAGCAATGGTAAAACCTTAGACAAAGCATGGTTGTCATAAATATGATCGGGTTCTACTGCTCTGTTTTCTGCCATTTCTTTAGTATCGTTTAAAATACTTATCAATTCATCCAAGTGCCAATTTTTGGCTTCTACATTCTTAGATTTTCTGCTTTTTAATCGAATAGTTGCTGGCAAAGCCAATAAAATCACCTGTGGTGCTTCTGCATTTGGTTGATCATAATTAAAAACCATCCCTCCTTGTTGTTGTCGATATGGTATCAATTCCATCCACTGGTCAATTACAAAACCACACATATAAAGTTCAGGGTTTGTGTACGAAGTTGGTGCGTTTAGCATGATCAAAGAATCTTTGTCGTCAACATAATCTTCATTAGGAACTTCACGTCCCAACCAGAAATGATCTTTAGTGGTAAACGGAAATTGTAATGTTTTTAACGAGCTTTGTTTCATACCTGCCCATTCTGAAGCCATTCTTGTTCGATGAAGATTTCCCATAGACGCTCTTACTTTTGCAATTTCGGCCAACCATTCTTCTAAATCTAAAGCTTGTGCGTTTTTATAGCTAAAATCAGTTTGAAGTTGATGTTGCAGCATCGTCCAATCTTCTTCGGGGATGGAATCCAGTTTAAACCTTGCTGAAATTTTAAAATCATTTTGCAATGCATCTTGAAAAGCGGCCTCAAAATCTGGAAATAAAAGCGTCTTTTCTTTATCTAATAATTGTAAAAATGCGGTTGCCTTTTCGACCTTTTGGTGAACAATATTGAAGGTACTCTCAAGTGTTTGTATCAAAACTAGGTCGTTTTCTAATTGTTGCTCTTCTGAAATTATTCTGTTAAAAAACATTGTAGGCAGACCAGACAACGAGCTACTGATTCCTATTCGGAAACTTTTTAATAATAAGCCCGTAATTTTATGAATTTCATTGCTTGTCAATGGATTTGGATTGTTTTTCAAAGAGTTTAGCTGTATAAATAATTCATCATTCAAATTCCTGATGAATTCAAATAATGTTTCAAAACGCTTTTTCAGATCTTTCAAATCATAGTTTTCTGTGATACGATCCTCTTCTTGCGGGGTAAATGAAAAATCTTTGGCATTTAAGGGACGTACCGACGACAATAAGGAACGCATTTGATTTAATAAAAATTCGTGTTCCTTGATGCTGATTTTGTTTGATTCTTCATAATTCTTCATTCCAAAATCAATTGAAAGATGTTCCTGTAAATAGCCGTATTTATGGCGAATTTGATATTCTAAAAAACGCTTGAATAAATCGAGATTATTAGATAAAAATAAGTATTCAATTGGAGCGATTTCTAAATCATCTAATGAAATAAAACGATCTGTTTTTTCTGATTCGGTTGTAATTTCAACACCAAATTGAATGTTACTCATCGGACCGGTTTGTTTTTCAATCCATTGGTTTGTATTCGGTTCTGTGATTTTCATAGGGTTGTTTTCCAAATCTATAACCTGCGAATAATCATAAACATCTGATTGGAGCATATAAGCAACCTTGTGTTGAATCATTGCTGAATTCATTGGTATTTCTGTGACTTCGGGATTGTTTGTGAAATTTCCGTCTTCTAGATTGTTCATCCAAGCTTTAAATGCAACTCTGTTTCCTTGTACCAATTGATATACACCTTCAGAAAGCACCACATCTGCCAGAGCATCTTGAGCATCTGCCATTTGTTCAATTACTCTAGACAAGGTTTCTTTCATAACGGTTTCTGAGCTTTTGAACAGGTTTTTAAACCACTTTGGAGCTGTGTCACTCATTAAATAGTCAGCCAAATGCATTTTATCATCGGAACTGTTTTCTAAGTACTCTTCATAATCCTGCCAAAAACTATTTAGAAGGGTTTCTCCATTGATAGTGGTCATTAAATAAGTAGCTTCAGATTCATTTTGTTTGGAATTTATATCGATTTTAAGCGGGAATAACTTTCTAAGCGGATAGATAAATCGATTCATTTCTACTTTCTGAAGTTTATAAGCTTCATGGAGATTTCTTTCTAAATCTGCTCCTAAAATTGCCCCAATTGGCAATCCATTTCTTACTCCGTTGATAATGTTTAAAGCTTGTCGTACACGCATGGAAGACAGGTTAATTGACATTCGTGAATCATCGCCCTCAGCTTTACTTTTTAAATAGGAGCTTCTCAAAACAGCAGTGGTAACAGCATGATTATGAGACGGTGCGATAAAAAACTCACTTTGTTCCTTATCTTTGAAAATAGGACTCCCTTTTTCTGCCACATTCATTTTGGTTTCGATTAATTGACGTTCACTGTCACTGTATTTTTCTCTTTCTTTTTCTTTTAAATCAAACAGCCAGCCAAACGCACCCAAACTGATTTTTGCTTCTTTTTGAGATGTAGATTCATTGAGCTTGGCTTCAAACACACCTGAACGTATTCTATTTAGTTGATAATTAACCAATCCCAGCCACCATGCATCCAGTCGATGTGAAAAGAGATCTAAGAACTCTGCAAAAAGGAGCACTTTTTCATCTTCATCAATATCCTTAAAAACAGTTTTAAAAAGGTTTTTATTTAAATAATTTTCCACAGAAAGTTCTTCTACCATTTCTTGAATTGGATGATTGAGTAAAAGCCCGGAATGCTTTTTTAATTCTTCGGCAACGGTTTCTGCATTTTTTCCAAAGTTTAAAACAGTATGCAAAATTTTACCTAAATTGATGTTTTGGCTGTGAAGCGGATCGTAATTGATTGAAGATTGTAGCAATTTAGGTATTTCAATCATACTTCTTTCAAAAAACGTTACAGAAACAGGGGTCAGCCCGATCATTTCAATAAATTTTTTGTGTGCTGTATTAGGATTATTACCTAGATTCTCTGAATGCAATACTTTGCTTTTTTTAATATTGGTCCATATATGATTTAGATGTTTCAATAAACTGTGTAATTCTCTGGAGAATTGAATAAATGTTGCATCATATTCTAATTTATCAGTATTGTTTGTTCTAAATTTATTTATGTTCTTTTGAATCAACACATCAGCTTTATCTTCAAAATTAAATTTAGAAAATGCAGTTGTAGGTAAAATTCCATATGGCTGATTTCCAACCCTAATCGAAGGAGTAGTGCCGCGAGCCAAAGCGTAATTGCTAATGAATTTTGGAATGTTGGCTAAAAAATTGTTTAATTTATTTTTGTAAGGATTTGTACCTTTAGTGTTTTTGAAATTCGAATGAAACACCTTGCTCAGTTCGTTGTTGACTTTTTTAGCTTTTCCAATTTCATTGTTGGCATAACTAGTCATTCGAGCTAGAGTTTCTTCAAACATTGATTTATTCAATCCAAGAGCATTTTGCAATGCCAATGCGTCACTTCCGATATTTGAAGTGTTTTTGAGTACATCAATTTGATAGCGTTCCTCCTCAATAAGTTGATCATCGCTGTTAAACCCTGAAACAATGTTATCCAAACTATTTGTTGCTGTACCAATTTTCAACAAGTCCATTCCCGATTTTCCATAAATATGACTGTTAATGAAGTCTTCAAAATCAGTCGCATTTAAATTTTTCTTTACTCCTAAAACATAAATCGATTTAAAACAAATATCCGAAACCTTATCAGCTGGTATTGGTACGCTGATTGCCATACCTTCATGAACTGCAGTTTCGTAATCAGTCATCCATTTTGCTGCTCCTTTTACTTCTATTTCTCCAAATTCTTGATCTAATACGTAGGGTTCAAAAATGGGAGAATCAAAATCAATATTAAAACTTTCAGCTTCAAAAGGATTAAATCCGAGTTGAAGTTCCGGGTTTACTCTGCGCCCTGAAAATTTAATCAATCGTGTGTGTTTCTTATTATTTTTATCGCTTTTATACTCCATTTCTCCGATAAATAAAAAACGTTCTGGCAAAATAGTTGATTGTGGTGCACTGTGCACATCTGGATTTCTTAATTTAGATACAGTTGGAAAAAAGGAACCGTCTAAATCTTCCTTAAAATATTCGTCAATCATTTCATTTAATCCGATTTTTTTATGATTAAGATGTGTCATTAAATCTTTGATCTCAGCATAAAAAGCGGTTAAAGCAAGGTAATCTTCGTCTCTAAAACTAGCAAGTTCTTTTTCTTTGTATTTTGGATATCGTTGATAGAATTGATGAATGACTTCGAGACGTTTGGTAATAAAGGAAAGTCCCGCCATTGCCTCTTCTAGCAAATAATCAACAATCAAATCATATTGCATGAAAATTTTTCTAAATTCATAGAATTTAGGTAGCATATTATTTATATATAATTTTAATTTCCCTTCATTTTCCTTTTGATCGTTAATTGGATCTAATTCAAAAATGTCACTCAAATTAATTAATTCATCTAAAGCTTTGATTGCCTTGTCATTGTTTTTGTAAGGATATTTATCATATAAGCTTTCCAAATTAATAATTCTTAACGTTCGTGCAATCCATGAAGCCCGCATAACTCCGTATTTATGCCAAAGAAAGTTCCAAGGCAGCTTTTGATATTTTTTATTTCCAGAAGCAATAAACCATTCCATCCAAAACCTTCTACCATCTTCCCATTCTTCTTTAGTGAGTTCATTGTCATGTTGATGTACAAAGATTTCATCAGGAAAAATTCGAACACAAAGTTGTTTTTCAGATGTTTGCGTGTTACTTTTTAAAGTACTTGAGTTCTCTATATTTTTAAAATCAAGAAAATCCGAAAGTGGAGAGTTGTTATAATTTACAATTTTTTCAGATGCGCGATTCGCTTCGTAATTACCAATGGTTTTCTTTAAATCATTTAAAACCGCAAGCACAATTGCTTGTTCCTCTTTATAATGCAAGAATTCGTTTTTAATTTTCTCATGGAGCTTATTTATTTTAGAACGAAGCACTTCATAAGAGAAGTTTTTCGGCTGTAATAACTGAAACCGCAATAAGATACTACTCTCCAAGATGCTTGTTGCATTATAAGCCTTTTTAACCTTAGTATCAATAGATTGAATTGAATTTTCGATAAATTTCCTACAACTTGGAATCGTTTTATCTACAATTTCCTTCCATTCTTCATTGTATTTCTTAATCAACTCAACTCTTTGATGATGCAGTGCTTTTAATTGTGCATGATCCAATTCGCTTTCTAATGTCCTTATGATATGTAAATCTAATTTATCAACGTTCAAAGCTTTTTTAAGTCGGTTGATGTTTTCGGTTTCTTGATGGCTCAGCTCACTTTGATAAATGGCCTCTAAATTATTCTTAATTTCGTTAAAAGCTGTATTCCAATTATTGTAGTTGGTTCCTTTTAATTTCGCTTTAAGTTTTTTAATTTGGTTGTTGTCAATGGCACGTATGTAATTGAATTCATTGGTAGCTTCAACGAAAAAATTTTGTAGTTTTTTTAATCGTGCAGTCAAATATTGATACAGCTTTTTGTTAGTTTCGTATCGATTGTCTTTTCTTAAATAAAACTTCTTACTTCTATAGGGCGTTTTTGTTAACTTGCAAAGAGTTTGCAAGGAATTGTATTCTTTTTCTAATTTATTAAGAAACACTGTGGCTTTATCTCTTTTTAATGAAGAGGAAGTTTCAATATTTTGACTCGCATTTTTAATTTTCTCAATAAAATGATTAATAATTTCAGAATAATCACCAAAACTTCTTGATTTTAATAATTTTTGAAGATGAGTGGTCAGTAAAACAATCGTTTTTTTATCCTCAGCAGCTAGTAAATCTAAAGTTGTAATTTTATAATTGAGTTCATATAATTTATTGAAAATTGATGCTATTGTTGTGCCCTCAATTCTATCATTTGCATTTATTTCTAAAAGATTTCCTAAATCATTGAAGTTCACTAGTATGTTTTCAGTTTCAACATCATTATAAAGTCTTGAATTTACTTTAGTTGTTCTAAAATGCGTTTCTAATCGAACTGGAAATAATGCATAAGGCAAGAGTGTACTGTTTGAAGAAACAGTTTCATTTATTTTCGAAATTCTTGCATTATTAAGGTATCTATCTTGGGTTTTCATATTTTAAATGTTTTAAAAATAATATTAATTCCAACCGGAAATAAATTGAACAATATGTTTTCCATAGGCTTGCGGACGCACCAATTCTTGAGTTGCTCTTTTAGCACTGTGTTTTATTTCTGAATTTTGATTGTTGAAAGCAAATCGCGTTTCAGTAGGTTTATTCATAAAAGTTAAGAAAAAACCTGGGTCTTTGGTAGCAGGATTTCCAACTACATCATTTAATTTCACTGGAAAACCCACTAAAAACGTATCGGCGTTGAGCCAAGCTGTCAACTCAGGTAAGATTTTTGAATTTTCAATATTTAGTAGAATCTTATTCTCATCTAAAGAAGCTTGACTTAAAAAAACCATCGTTTCAGGATATTTTTTTAAAACCTCTGCCTTGATGGCAAAAATAAGTAATTCGCTTTTAGCACCTTCGTGATTACTACCAAGCTTTTGATTCCACTGATGAAGCGGTTTTACATCAAAAAAAGTATTATTTATTAGTTCGTTGGTCATTTCTTTTTTCATTTCAGTGTCCCAAAATTTTCTAAAATAGGATCCTCTCGAATCTGTAGGATATTCTCTCCACAGCAACTCTTTACTCATTTCTGTATTCATTCCACACAAAAATGCTTCAATAAATTCGGGTGTATTGACAAACATTGCCATACTGTTTAAAGGCATGGCGTCTACAGCTGGTAAAATAAAACTATTGGATATTTGTTTCAGATAATAATACACAGGCTCTGGAAAAACAGGATAAGCCATCAAAGGATGTTGCGAATTTAAAATTTCTTGCAAATACTGTCCTTGAACTTCAATGTTTTTTGAAAATGTTTCGTAATAATTTTTAATAAAAGTGTTAATACGTTCGCTATCTTCACTGTTTTCAGGATTTATGTTTTTCATTATAGAATACATTAGATCTGCATTGGGAACACTACCTTTAATTGATGTCAATTGTGTTTTAGTAAATTGTTGGTTGACAAGTTGCTTTATTTGATTTAAGTTATTAATATAACTATCAAATTGTATATTTACAGTGTTTTTTAAGAAATCTTCGCCTAGTTTTAATTTTTGAATTACAGTTTCAGTATTTGGAATAATTCGATACTTCATTTTATATCTGGCACCATCTTTATTAAAGACATGATGGCTAAAATGCGTAGAACTGATGTTTTTTGCTGTCCATGCAAAAACTCCTAAATAATCATCTGAAAACACATCTTCATCCCAAAGTTCAACGTAAAGTGTTTGATTGTTTTCGATTTTAATATTGTAATTTACGGGTTTTATATAGCCTTTTTTCTTAAACTTATAGTACTTATTAGGATGTCTTTTTGCATTTTTGTTGTCTAGTTTCCATTTAAAATATATTTCATCACCGTTTCCCAAAAAACCATCTTCTTGTATTTTTAAAGCTTCAATAGATTCAATTATGAAACTGTAGTTTTTTATGGCTGTTTCATTGCTTATGATAGTGTCTCCTTCATTTTTAACATGATATTCAAAATTAAATTTTGTTTTTTCTGAAACTAAACTTCCAGTAGCAGATTGATTATTAACTTTTTGACAATCCAAATAATGATAATCATTAGTTTCATTTATCCTTCCAAAAACATTGATGTAAATTTCATTTTTAAAATCAATTCCAACCACTTTGCCACCATCTTTAATGATGTTTGCCGCCGTTTTATATGTATTAGAGTTAATTAACTGCACATTTTGAGTGTGTATAAAATCATTTACCTCCTTGATACTCGAAGTTGTATGTGTGTCGAGACGGAAAGTTGTGAAGACCACTTTTATCGTGTTATCAACAATTAAACTTTTATTGATATGAATTTTGTTTATATACAAACGTGCCATTTGACTTACTTTTAAAGGTTAATAAATGCAATCGGAGTGTTTTTTTTGTAGAATTCAACTAGTTCATTAATTTGATCAATTGTAATTAAATCATCTATTTGATGGTGATAATAATTATTGATGTAATAATCCACAACACTTTCGGTCAATGAGACTTTATGATTTGAATTTGACCGTTTTTTATTGCTCAGTTGATGAAATGCTGTCGATGCCAACGAGCTTGGTAAATTATTCTTAAGTAGCACCGTGTTTAATGAATGTTTGTCATTAGTTAATAAATGTTTAAAAGGATAGTAAACGTCAATCAATTCAGTAACTAATTTTTTTGAAGTTACTATGTCGATATTTAACGATGTTCCTTCTGTTTTCTTTCTGTACTTTTCCAAGCTTCTTCCACGTGAAAATCCTTTTTTGTACACTCGTTCATTTAGTTTCTTTTGCAACAAAAACTCTTTTATCTTTTGATTAAGATCATTAATTAATTCGACTTGTTCCCATGCTCTTTGGATGAATTCCTCTTGGTTATTTTGGACAATTTTTTTTCCTAACCCAGCAGCAATTCTATATCTAATATCTAAATTTATTTCATGGAACCATTTGTGATTTATATTATCTTCGGGATTCAATGATTTTGCCATTGCATGTTTTGCACCATAAACCGGCGGCACAATCCAAGGGTCTTCTAGGTTTGCTTCTGCTGTGGTTCTTGTCTGAGGCTTCGTTTTTTCAGGATCTTCAAGTTCATTCAACATCGAAAACAAACGAACTAACGGCAATCTTGATGGAAGCGAAGTTTTGTTAATTTCTTCTTTTATCCTTTTATGGATTGGTGAATCTGGATTATTGTTTAAAAGTTTAATTTTATTTAGTCCTTTTTCAACGTCTTTTAAAGACTCATTACTAACTGCAAAATCTGGGCTTTGGCTAAGCAACATTTTTAAACGATCAAAGATGATTTTCTCATCAGTAATGCTTTCAGCAGGAAAAGCAGTAGAAGAGAAGTTCTTTGGTAACTCAATCGGCTTTGTAGCGACAAAAACATCAATGGTATTGCGTTTTGGAACTGGAGAAAAATCAGTATAATTTAAACCACTGCCTATGTTACTCACATCGACTTTCAGTCCAGCAGGAAAGGCATCCGATTTTGAAGGATGTATTTTACGCACCAATGTTGCAAAATCTCCATTTGAAGTTTCAAATTCCCAATCCAGATAAACAGGAAAATCTAAGGCTTGTGGACGATTTAAAAGTTGCTGTTCTAAAGTTGTTTCCCAAGCACTTTTTTGTGCTGCCACATTTTCATTAGATAAATTCAAACCAGCCAAACGCCCTGTTTCAAATGAAGGAATTAAAAAAGCCCGATAGGATGTGTAATCTTCTAATTTCCTAGAAGTTAAAACCCTTGAGATTCCTAAATCTTGGTCTTTATCTAGAATAGTATTTATTTTCTCATTCAGCTTCTCCTTGTTCAATGTCTGTTCTACGAGTTGAACATGTGCATTTTTGTGAATTTCTTCGGGAGAACCTAATATTTCACTGTAATCTTGTTGATTTAAAACCTTTAGACGAATTGATTTTTGTCCATTGCTGTTATATTCAATTGAATATTCTTCTTTTTTACAAACGATTAAAGTGAGCCATGGTCTTAGTGCATTTGCGTTTTCTGAATTTGGACTTATCGGACTGTAGCGCCATGGAAAATCTACTTCAAAGAACTCAATAAAAGGAAAATAATTACTCTCAAAATTGGTAATCCCATTCGCAGGAACCATCTGAAGGACTGCGTCTTCTTTGATACCTAAAATATCTCCAGGACCAACTAAAGAAATTGGTAAAACTTCTTTCTTTTTTGTGGTTTCAAGGTTTTTATTGGTAAGTTCAAAGGTAGTGGTCACAAGTACTTGCGCTCTTTTTAGTGCTGTTATTGTACTCAAGTTTTCCTTTGCTAAATAGTCGGTCTCATTTATTTTTCGGCTTAATCCTTTGCGTAACCAAGGTAAAAAGTTGTATTTTATTTCTATATCGTTTGCCATAACTTTCAAATTTTAATTTGTTTTAATACGCAGCTTTTTTCTCAAATTTGGATTGTTTTTTAAAAGCATTTGTCTTTGTTCAATAATCTCAGAAATATTCTTTTTCCCACCGATTATTTCACTTCTTAACTTACCATCTTTTTCATGGACAATAGTTGAAACTTCATTTAATTTAAACTCAGATTGTTTATTGATATTGGAAAATAAATTAAATTTTTCACGATTTAATCGTTGTTGTTTATTTTGTTCCTTTCGGACGTAATTTTTGAAACCGGCATCGGTTCGTCTAGAAACAGCCGAAGTAATTTGTTTTATATCAATTTCGACCAATTCAGAAACGAGTGATCCAACTTCGTTATTTTGTATCCTGTAAATCAGCTTTTTATTGTTTAATTTAAAGCCGTTAATTGCCGATGAATCGATGTTTTCAAAACTTATATCATCCTGATTTACTTCGTATGAAATTGTTGTTTCTGCAAAATCATTGGTTTCTCTATCGGTCAATTCATTTTCAATAATCATCCCGTTATCCATTGATTCAAAAGAAGGCAGCGCTAGTTTTTCATCTTCAGACAAATTGAAAAATAGGGAAGGAGCAAAGCTGTATTGCGTGGATTTAAAATCTATCTCATGAGTTTCAGAATCAGTCCCTAGACCCATCTTGACAATGCGAATTTTTGTGTTTTTATCAGGTATTCCCGTTTCTCCTATTCTTTGAATCAATGTATTTAAAGGAATTCTAGCTTGTTCAAACTGTAAAGAATCAAAAGGTTGGATAACTACTTCATCAATATTCTCTTCTATTTCTAATAAATAAACACCTAGGTTTTGATCGCCTGACGAGAGTACTTTCCAGTTTTCTACTTTGTAATACTCTTGGGTTAAGATTTCATAAATATTAATATTGATGTATTTGCTTTCTTGAGGAGCCTGCCCCCAAGTAACGTTGAAGTCAACAGTAAAGGAAACGAAAAGTACCTTAAATTTGGCTTTACCTCTTGCATTCCATTTCGCAGGACCAGACAAGGCAAAGCTAAGTTGCACAGACATAAGTGTTTTTCCAAAAACTTTTACTTTTACTCCAGTAGATAATTCTACGATAAAACTAAACGGCTGGAATTGGAACAAGCTGTCAAAATACAAATAACCAGTCAGCTTTGCACTTTTCCATCCGATATGAAGGTCGGCATGTGCTCCAAATTGAACGGTATTGGAGGTAATAGCAAAGTAACTTTCCATTTTTAATTTCAAAAGACTGTAGTCCAGCTTCATACCTAGTCTAGACATCTGTTGGATATTCAGTCCTTCTTCAGGCTTGTATAGTGGGTGAAAACCTCCAGCGGAAAATAGAAACCCTTTGTTTTTAGAACCCCAACCAATTCTGAGTGCAATGTCGCCGTAAATGTCGAGTCCAACAATCTTTGAGTTTACAATACTCGCATCAAAGCTTAAGAAGTGTTCGCTCAAGTTAAGTTGTCCTAGAAAATAGGCATGCAGTTCAACAAGAGGTGCTTTTTTATCTGGTAAAATTACATGTAAACCGCCAGCAATAAACACCGCCGTCGGGTTGGGAGCTGTGATTAATAAGCCAAAATCAATGTTTAAGAAATCTGCATAAGAAATGCGAGCAATAATTCCGAAGAAAAACTGTCTTTCTTGAACTGGGAAATAGACTCCTAAGTTATTTATAACAAGTTCTTTGTTTTCATCTAAATTTTCTATAAAAAGAACCGTTCCAATTTCGCCACTTCGCACGCCTTGCATCATAGCGTCGGTGCTGATGTTTCGATTAAGCCCTAAAGCTCCGCCAACTCCTGTCAATGAGAATCCCATTCCAATTGGAATCCCTGGAACAAAAGTCACTGAGATTAATCCAACAAAACTGAAGCCTTTTGAGCCATCGGGCATTTTTAAAGTAAGTAATGCAAGAGCTTTAAGTTCAATTTTATCCAATAGACTAAGACTCAAAGCTCCAATAAATTCTTCTTTTTCTTTATTATAATTAATGACTCCCGTTCCTTTAATAGCTTTGGCATCAATACTGATTCCAAAACCACTTGGAAATGAAAAACTTGGACTTAAATCAAAATCACCTATAGAACCGTCTTCTTTTAGATAATTGATTTCAAAACCTAAACCCAAATCACTGACTGTAAAACTGATGACATTTATATCTATAGTAAAGTCACTGGTAATGAAAACTTTTAATGTTGAGTCATCTTTGGGAGCTTTAGCAATTTCAATTCCTAACTTGTGTAAAGTAAAAACATCGGCAATTTTTTTGTTAATATTAAAATTTGTTTTTAACCCAACATTACCATCAAACTTTAAACCCTCTGTACTGTCCCAAATGAGTTTGGTGTCGAAGTTTGCCGTTAAATCCTCTTTTAAAACTTGTTCAAAGAAACTGTTTATTTCTCTGATTTTTAAAACCAATGTTCCATTTTGAATTTCTCCAGTATAATTCCAATAGAAAGCTTTATCTTTATATCCTAAAACAATTTTTTGAGGATAATTTTCTATGGTAAAATCCAAATATTTACTTTTCAAAACGCTGAGGGCTTTATTTGATTCTTTTCGTTGAAATATCAAACTAGCAGCAGTTTCAAGTTGATCGGTATTATCTAACCAAGCACATTTCTTGTGACTCAAAAAAGCGCCCACACTACCTTGTTTCAATGCGTCTATAAGTTCGTCGGTTTTTTCTAAATTTAAGTTGTTGACGGAAGCGCTTAAGTTTAGTGTAAATAAATGTCTGATTCCTACCTCATACGATTCATTCCAATTCCCTTGTAATACCGGTATTATAAAAACTCCATAAACATCCTTTGTTTCATTTTGGATTTCAATTTCCTTTTTTCCTATAAAAAGACAGATTCTAATTAATCCCTGAGCGTTGTTTTTCTTTTTATCTAATAGAGTGATAGATAGAAAATTGTTTTTAACATCAAAACTATAATCGGGTATTTTTATATCAATCTTATTAGAGTTGGTGTTTTCAGGTTGATTGCTTGGAGCATCTTTAATGCTTTCCGAATCGTCCAGCCACTTCATATTTGGAATTGGCAAAATCTGATCGATTACATCTTTAAACTCCTCGTTTTCACTGTATGCATTGTATAGCGCCTGAACAATCCTTAAACTTAATTTGACACCGTCTTTCCAATCTGTTATGTTTGCTTTAGTTGCTTCTTCGATTATTGGATATAGTGTATTAGCAAGAGTTTGTAGTTCACTAGGAACAGCTGCTTTTAATTGCTCCCAAAAAGTTTGAGTCGCTCCTGGTAGTTTTATATTTTTAACCAATTCAACAATTTGTCGAATAACTTCGGTTCCTTTTTGATAGATGATGGCTTCAAAAAGCTTCAAATAGGGAATTAAATAAACGTCGATTAATGCTGCCTTTATTTTTTTCCAAGCATCAATTAAGATTGCGTTTAAAAAGGAAATAAAATTCTTCTTTAGCTTTTCCAAATCATCTAAAGACGGTAAATTATTTTTAAAATCTAAAGAACTTTGGGTTGTTTGATTGTGAATTTTATCAAATGCTGAGACAGAAACATTTATAAAATTAGAGAAATACCTATTTAAGTCAAAAATTTCAACACCTTTTTTAATTTCCTCAGAAATAATATTTACAAATGCGAAGGGATCTATTTCTGAAAACATCTCTTTTGGGTGCAGTGATTGCGGCGATTCAAAACGTTCAAAAAGAGCTTCGTAATTTGAAGGAAGCGAGCTGGTTTGTTTGTTAAACTCAGCTGTAATTCCCAATACCATGCTGTCGTATTTAGAAGTTAGCCAATCTCTTTCAGTAAATTCATTGATGTCATTTCTAAGTGCAGTTAATTGATCGACATACTCGATTGAAATTTCGTTCAATAATTGCTCCCAATTTTGCATTGATAATTTTTTGAACGTATCAAATTGTTTAGCTTTTTCATGAATCACAGGAAGCAGCACCTCATCCAAAATATTTTTAATAAAGGGAGCATCATTCCTTAAAATTGGTCTTGGAAGGTCTTCTATAATTTTTTTTAGATCGTTGTTGATTTCATTTGATTCATTTCTTAAAAACTTAAATGCTTCAGAAACCTCAGAAGTGATGTCATGTAATACACTTTCTATGTGTGTTTCAATATTGTTTTTTAATTCTAATACTGTTCCTTCAATAAAAGTCAATAAACTTCGAATCAATGTATCCAGACTTTCAATAAAACTCCGAATTTGTTGCGCAGTTGATTGCGTTTGTTTTTCTAATTCATAACCTATACGTTGCAGCAACTCTATCAAAAAAGACTTCATTGATGAAACATCCGGAATGTTGTAGCCAAATGCTTTTGCTAGTTTCGAAAGTTGATCCATCAAAACAGTTGCTTGTTCAAAGTTTTCAACTGGATAGATTTCATTGAAATAATTCACAGGATTTTTAAAAAGTTTTTCAACTCTATTCCAGTGAATTACATGTATTTCTGTAGTTAGATTTATTAAACTATTAATATCTTGATAATCAGCTTCGTTGACTTTGGCTTTAAAAACACAGATTCGTTCTTTGGTCGTAAAATTTAAAAAGATAAGTACTGCTTCTGCCTGTTTAAAATAATTAAGCGCTTCAAGATACTTTTTTAAAGTAGTGATTGCTTCTTTTAATTCTTCATTTGCTGTGTCTGAAACATTTTTTTGAATTTCGAAGATTATTTTTTTGACCTCTGCATGTATTTTTTGAATTGATTCTGTCAGTTTGTCCTCCAACGTTGCTATACCCTGGGTTACTAAAGCTTTAAACTCTTGAAACAAAAACATCAAATGTTCTAGTAAAGGTCTAAGATGTTGATTGGAAAAATCAATTATCTTCTGTTCAATTTCATCAATTATTTTGACAATATCTTCTTTAAAAACTACAAAAATGTTTTCAAGAAAAACAGTGATTGTGTGGTCTAAAATTCTTTTAGGCAGCTCTTTTTCTAAATTACTGTTATTGATAAGTTTGTTCCAGGCTTCTTCATTTTCACTGAAAGTAGATTCAAACGAATCTTTGATAATAGTCACGATTTCAATTATATTAGTGACCATTTTAACCATGGAATCAGCTAGTTCTAACAAAACATCTGGAGCATCGGCATCTTCGTTGCTGTCATCTTCAGGCTGGTAATTCTTAACATCTTCCCAGTTTAATGATTGAAGAAATTCAGACGCAGGGGTAATTCTTTTTAAAACTTGATCGATATTTTCAGCGAGTTCAAAACTTTTATTAGCAGTAGATTTTATACCATCTGGAATTAAACCATGCGCTTCGTAACCCAATTGCTCAAATAAATCATCAATATATGAGAATAAATCATCGGGATTTTCAATGTCTTGAGGCAATTGCTTCTTTAAATCAATAAGCAAAGCTTCTTTGGTTTTTGTAAGAACAAAACCAAATTTAGTCAGAATTGTCATTCCAATAGAGGACATCTGTGTGTTTACAACATTACCCATAATCACTATTTTGTTTTGAATCAACCAAGGCATTTAATTTTTTCTGCTTATCCTTTAACATTGAATTTTCACTTTTGCAAAAAAAATCACAACTCCTTTTAATGAATTATTTCAAGGAATCTAAAGCTCCATGAGATTTTTTATTTGATAGCAATATAGTTATATTTTAGAAATAATTAAGGATATATACTAAAAAAATTAACATTATATAATTATGGTTCTCAATAACAATGTGATTGATTCAAAAAATGCAAGATGATGTTATTTTATTTAAATCAAATAAACAATAATTTTTATATTTTAAGTTAAATATATTAAAAATAAATTTAAAAGTTAAATTTAGGGAGTAATTATTCTAATATTCAAGTTTTAAATACAGAGAGTCGTAAAAATGAAATTGCAACAGATGCTATCGGGCGACGTCATTACCGAAGCGGCTTTTAGAACAAGCAAAATAGTTGTTGAATTAATATCCTGCAAGGTTTTTAAAACCTTGTAGGTTTAAGATTTTAATATAAGCTTTAATCAAATGATTAAAATTATTGATCGGATTTTGATTCGGTAGATGTACTCTTTTTAGCAAGAGTTATGTTTAATTTTAGATTTGATAAATACGATTTTGTATATACTAAGTTTTACATTTAAA
>Ga0209075_1001375_pt1 | contig 22857 bp, 17 predicted proteins | sample Stecom2011_FD_187523 | JGI IMG/M metagenome (GOLD analysis project Ga0209075, IMG submission 187523) | Agricultural soil microbial communities from Utah to study Nitrogen management - Steer compost 2011 (SPAdes) (version 2) | ecosystem: Environmental > Terrestrial > Soil > Agricultural land...
GAATATGAATTCACATACGACGAGATAAAAGAAACAAAAATTGTAATATCATTTAAAAAATGAACTCATGAATAGCCTGAATTTAATAGAATCTTTCACTGAATTCAAAGAATTCAAAAGTATAGATAGGCAAACTATGATGCGTGTTCTTGAAGACGTATTTCGCTCTATTTTAAAGAAAAAGTACGGTACTGATGAACACTGTGACGTAATTATTAATATCGATAAAGGAGATTTCGAAATCTGGGTAAACAAAGAAATTGTTCCAGATGGAGAGGTTGAAGATCCAAATATTGAAATTGCATATTCACAAGCGGTAAAAATTGAACCAGATTTTGAAGTTGGTGAAGAAGTGTCTGAAGAAATTAAGTTTGAAGACTTTGGAAGAAGAAATATTCTTTCATTGCGTCAAAACCTAATTTCTCGTATTTTAGAATTAGAGAAAGACCAATTATATAAAATTTATAAAGACCGTATTGGTGACATCATCACAGGTGAGGTATACCAAGTATGGAAAAAAGAAATCCTTATTTTGGATGACGAAGGAAACGAATTGATTTTACCAAAATCAGAACAAATCCCTTCAGATTATTTCAAAAAAGGAGAACCTGTGCGTGCTGTAGTTGCGAAAGTTGATATGAGAAACAGTACTCCTGTTATTATATTATCGCGTACAGCACCAGAATTCTTAGAGCGTTTATTCGAATTGGAAGTTCCTGAAGTATTTGACGGACTTATTACCATTAAGAAAATCGTTCGTGTCCCAGGAGAGCGTGCTAAAGTTGCAGTTGAATCTTATGATGACAGAATTGATCCAGTTGGAGCATGTGTAGGAATGAAAGGTTCTCGAATTCATGGAATTGTTCGTGAATTGAGAAACGAAAACATTGATGTAATTAATTACACCAACAATATGCCTTTATACATTCAAAGATCACTTTCTCCAGCGAAGATTACCAACGTTGAAATTCTTGAGGAAGAAGAACGTGCAAACGTTTACCTTAAAAATGATCAAGTTTCATTGGCAATCGGGAAAGGAGGATTCAATATTAAGTTAGCATCACGTCTAACAGGATATGAAATTGATGTTTACAGAGAAGGTGCTGAAGATGTTGAAGATGTAGATTTAGAAGAGTTTGCAGACGAAATTGATAGCTGGATAATTGATGAATTAAAAGCCATTGGTTGTGATACAGCAAAATCAGTACTAGAATTAGAAGTTGCCGAGTTGATTAAAAGAACCGATCTTGAAGAAGAAACGATTCTCGAAGTCTTTAAGATTTTGGAGTCAGAGTTTGAATAGATTGATTACAAACCTTAACTTAGAGCACTTAATAAAGAATATAGATTAAATAGGAAGGACGTAATATATGGCCGGTAAAGTAAAAAGATTAAGCAAAGTTGCAAGAGAATTAAACGTTGGTATTACCACGTTGGTAGAGTTCTTGAAAACAAAAGATATTGAGGTTGACTCAAACCCTAACACTAGGATAGAGGCTGAGCACTATGAAATATTGAGTGAAGAATTTGCTGATGATCAATCGCTTAAAGAAGAAGCGGAGAAAACAGGGTTGAAACGTGAAAAAAGAAAGACAGTTTCTTTAAAAACGAAACCAGAGGCAGATGCACCTGAAGAAGAGAGCAACGACGAAGAAGAAGTTGTTACTCAAACCGAGCCTGCACCTCAACCTGTGGTAGAAGAAACACCTCAACCTATTGTTGAACCTAAAGAAACTGTTGAGCCGGTCGTAGAAAAGAAGGAAGAAGAAAAAGTTGAGGAGAAATCCGAGAAGGCTGAAGACAAATCCCCAAAAATGATCAAAGAAGAACCTAAGCCTAAAGCAGAAGGCGCTTCTGGATTAAATGTAATTGGGAAGATTGATCTTTCTGAAATTGATACGCGAACACGTCCTGATAAAAAGAAGAAAGAAAAGGAGAGGAAAAAAGAAACTCCTAAAAAAGCAGAAGCGAAAACTACTCCTTCTCCAAAAGCACAGCCCGCTGTAAAAGCAAAAGAGAAAGAGCCTAAAAAAGAAGCTCCGAAAAAAGAAGAAAGAAAAATAGACTTAATTTCTGTTGATCGAACAAAGCTTGCTGGGCCTACTGTTGTTGGTAAAATTGTGTTGCCTGAAAAGAAAGAACCTAAAAAGAAAGAACACGACAACAAAAGGAAACGTAAACGTATTAAAAAAGTTGACGTTACAAAGCAAACTGATAAAAAAGGTACAGGTACAGGATCAGGTTCAAAACCTGCAGCGGCAAGAGGTAAAAAGAAATTTGAACCTAGAAAAGAGATTACCGAAAAGGATATTGAAAAAGAAATTAAGGACACATTAGCACGTTTATCTGGAGGAGGGAAATCCAAAGGAGCGAAAAACAGACGGGCGAAAAGAGAATCTTATGCTGAAAGACGTGAAAAAGAGCTGTTACAAGAAGAGCAAGAGCAATCAGTATTAAAGCTAACAGAATTTGTTTCTGTTTCTGAATTAGCTTCGATGATGAATGTTGGTCCAACAGAAGTTATTTCAGCATGTATGTCTTTAGGTATATTTGCTTCTATCAATCAACGTTTGGATGCTGAAACAATTCAAATCGTGGCTGAAGAATTTGGGTTTGAAACAGAATTTGTTTCTGCTGAGCTTCAAGATACAATTCCTGTTGAAGAGGATAAACCAGAAGATTTAGTAGATCGTCCTCCAATTATTACGGTAATGGGACACGTTGACCACGGTAAAACATCTTTACTAGATTATATTCGTAAAGCTAAAATTGCAGACGGAGAGGCAGGAGGAATTACTCAGCACATTGGGGCATACTCTGTGAAACTAAAAGGAAAACGTTTAACCTTCCTTGACACACCAGGTCACGAGGCGTTTACAGCCATGAGAGCACGTGGTGCACAAGTAACAGACGTTGCAATTATTATTGTAGCTGCTGATGATGATGTGATGCCACAAACAAAAGAGGCAATATCTCACGCGCAAGCTGCTGGAGTTCCGATGGTTTTTGCGATCAACAAGATTGATAAGCCTGGTGCAAATGCAGACAAAATAAAAGAACAATTATCTCAAATGAACATTCTTATTGAAGAATGGGGTGGGAAATATCAAGCGCAAGAAATATCTGCAAAACACGGTCAAAACATAGACGAATTACTTGAGAAAGTAATCTTAGAAGCTGACTTATTAGAGTTAAAAGCTAACCCAAATAAGAATGCAATAGGAACTGTACTCGAATCATCTTTAGATAAAGGGAAAGGTTATGTAACCAATATGCTTGTTGAAGCAGGTACACTAAAAATTGGTGATATTATTTTAGCTGGAAAGCATACAGGTAGAGTTCGTGCTATGCTGAACGAAAAAGGTCAGAACTTAGATGCTGCTCCACCATCAACACCAATTTCTATTATTGGTATAAATGGAGCTCCTAATGCTGGAGACAAGTTCTATGTAATGAATGACGAGCGTGAAGCAAGAAACATTGCAACACGTAGAGATCAACTTTATAGAGAGCAGGGATTACGTACTCAAAAGCATATTACACTTGAAGAGATTGGTCGTCGTTTAGCGATTGGTGATTTTAAAGAGTTAAATATTATCGTTAAAGGAGACATGGATGGGTCAATTGAAGCCTTATCTGACTCTCTAGAGAAACTATCTACTGAAGAAATACAAGTGAATATTGTTCATAAAGCAGTAGGAGCAATTACTGAAGCAGATGTTAACTTAGCTTCAGCTTCTGACGCAATTATCATTGGATTCCAAGTTAGACCTACTGTGACTGCAAAGAAATTAGCTGATGATGAACAAATCGATATCAGATTGTACTCTGTAATTTATCAAGCAATTGAAGAATTAAAATCTGCAATGGAAGGAATGTTATCTCCAGATATTAAAGAAGTAATTGTGGGTACTGCTGATGTAAGAGAAACATTTGAAATTACAAAAGTGGGTACAATTGCAGGTTGTTTCGTAACTTCAGGTTATATCCAACGTAATTCAATGATTCGATTAATTAGAGATGGAATTGTAATTCACGAAGGAAAACTAGGATCGTTGAAACGATTTAAAGATGATGTGAAGGAAGTTAAAAACAACTACGAATGTGGATTGAATATTGATAAATTCAATGACATCAAAGAAGGTGACATCATTGAAGCTTATGAAGAAAAAGAGGTAGCAAGAAAACTTTAACAAAAAAGATTTGCTCTATATATTAAAAAAAAGCTGTCTTAACCGACAGCTTTTTTATTTTAGATTAGATAGGTAAATAAATTAGGTTTTACGGATATATTACTCTTGTCATTAGGATTAGTTTTTCGTAAATTTGATATACATAAATTAAAAGAAATGAAATTAAAAATATTCGTTATTTCCATATTAAGTATTTCCATTGCTAGCTGTAGTAATACAGACAAAAAAAAATACATAGCTGAAATAAACAAGATGGAAGATACATTAGATAGTTTAAGCAGTATTGCATTCGATACGACAAGACAAGACCCTGGTAAAATGGTGTTATCTGTCCGCGAAACAATTGCAGATGTAAAGGAAAACTACCTGCCTGACACTATAGATTATGAATTAGCTGAGAAAATGAATTCATACAAAGAAATCAGAAAAACGATTTCGAAAAACTCTGGAAATCTTGCAAAAGCAAAACAGTCTATACCAGAAGTACAAGAAAAATTAGCTGACTTAAAACACGACGTTCAAAACGGAGTAAACGATAGAGATAAATATGCTGAGTACATCAGTTATGAAAGAGGTAAAATTGAAGAAATTAAACATGTACTTTCCTATTACCTTGAAACTACAGAAGAATCTTATAAACTGTATGATTCATTACACCCAATAATTAAAAACCTAGGGGCTTCTTTGGAAGAAGAATCACATGAGTAAATTCATTTTAAATATCGCTTTCATTTTCTCATTCATTTTTGTCTATGGTCAAAACACAGATGAGCAATTGGCAAATTACTACTTCAATGAGGGTGACTGTGCCAAAGCGCTTCCTTATTTTGAAAAAGTATATGCGAAAAATCCAAATGAATTTATATACACCCGCTATCTTTCATGTTTACGTGAGAGCAAGCAGAATAAAGAAGCTCTGAAGCTAATTGAACAACAAGCTTCTATTTATCCAAACGTAATTCAATACCAAGTAGCAATAGGTGAAGAATATGAAAGGCAAGATAATCAAAGAAAAGCAGACAAAGTATATATAGATTTGATCCAGGGATTACCTGCTAATCCTAGAGTCATTATTGACTTGCAAAAAGCTTTTTCTAACCTCGGGAAGAATCAATTGGCATTGCAGACTTTACAGAAAGGAGATCAAATATTAAAAGGAAGCTATCCATTAAATGTTCAATACGCTGAAGTTTATGGTGCTTTGAATGAAACAGAAAAGATGATTAAGGAATATATTGATCTTTTAGATTATAATCCTGGAATGATTTCATCTCTGAAAATGATTATTCCTAGAATGATAGATTTTGAAGAGGAGGATAATGAACGTTTTACTATGTTTCAAAATGAATTAATTCGTAAAATTCAAAAAAATCCGAATGATAAAGTGTACTCTGAGCTACTTATATGGGCATTGGTACAACGCAGAAACTTCACAGCTGCCTTGATTCAATCTAAAGGACTTGACAAGCGGACATCAAATGATGGTAGAGAAGTTTATAAACTAGGAAACCAAGCGGTTCAGAATGGAGATTTTTCAACAGCTAGAAATGCATTCAAATATATAATAGAGCTCGGAGAAACAAAACCATATTACTATGCTGCTGAACAGTTACTACTGAATACAAGATTCAAGGAGATAACGACACATAGAAATTATTCTCACGAACAAATAAGTGAAACTGTTCAGGAATACCGGAACGCCTTGGCACGTATGCCTAAAAACGGAAAAGCCTTGCCCATTATTAGAGAAATGGCATATATTCAAGCTTATTATGGAGGCCAACCTGAAGATGCCATAATAACATTAGAAGAAGCATTAAAGTATCCAAAGTACAATGATCTTGAAGAAGCTAAAGTGAAATTACTATTGGCTGATGTAATGGTATTGCGAAACAATGTTTGGGACGCATCATTATTATACATGCAGGTAGAAAAGAAGTTCAAATATGAACCCATAGGACAAGAGGCAAAGTTTAAGAATGCCCGTATTTTCTATTACGATGGTGACTTTATATTTGCTCAATCACAATTGGATGTTTTAAAAGAAGCTACTACCCGACTCATTGCAAATGATGCTATGAATTTATCAATTTTGATAACTGACAATTTAGGACTAGATTCAAACTATGTAGCGATGCGTCAATTCGCAAAAGCAGATTTACTCTTAGAGCAACATAAATATGAAGAAGCTTTTAAACTATATGATTCAATCACAGACATCTTTCCTGATCACAAATTAAAAGATGATATCTTAATGCGTAAAGCTCAAGCTTTTCAAAATCAAGGTAAATGGAATCAAGCGATTGAATACCTTCAACAAATAGTAACAAAACACGGAAAAGATATTCTAGCAGATGATGCACTTTATCAAATGGCTAAAATCTATGAAAATCATCTTTTTGATGATAAAAAAGCAGCAGAATCCTACTTTCAGCTTATGCGCGATTACCCAGGAAGTCTCTTTGTTACAGAAGCCAGAAAAGCATACAGAAAAATCAATTGAATTTGATTTACATTTTTAGCGCAATTTATTGTGCATGCTTAAGATTATTTTGTATTTTTAACCAACATGAATCATTCACAAAAAGAAAATTACGTAGATTTTTATCTACGACATGCTTGGCACAAGATCTCGCGCATGTACAATCAAAAAGCTAAGGAACATGGATTAACAATGTCCATTGGCTTTATTCTTCTCATTGTGGACAAAGAAGGAACTCCAAGTACTCAATTAGGACCAAGAATGGGAATGGAACCTACTAGCCTTTCCCGCACCTTAAAAACAATGGAAACCAAAGGTTATATCTACCGTGAAATTGACAAAGATGATAAACGAAAAGTACTTATCTTCCTAACCAAACAAGGGCTAGAATTACGAAAAGAAGTTAAAAAAGTTGTAGTTCAATTTAACGAAAAGCTATTGAAGTCTATTCCTACTAAAAAACTTGAAGCTTTCTTTGAAGTCATGGAAATTGTTGATGATCATGTCGAAGACGAATTAAAATCTATAAATATTATTAATTAAATCTTAATTAAATGGAAAGAAAAATAAATAAGGTAGCCGTATTGGGTTCAGGTGTTATGGGATCACAGATTGCATGTCACTTCGCCAATATTGGTGTTGAAGTCCTATTGTTGGACATCGTTCCAAGAGAACTCGATGCAAAAGAAGAAAAAAAAGGTTTAAAGTTAACAGACAAAGCAGTACGCAATAGAATTGTCGACACTGCGCTTTTCTCAGCTTTAAAAATGAGCCCATCTCCTATTTACAAGAAAGAATTCGCAAGTCGAATTACGACAGGTAACATGGAAGATGACATGAAGAAAATCAGCGAAGTTGATTGGATAATTGAGGTTGTTATTGAACGACTTGACATTAAGAAAATTGTTTTTGAAAATGTTGAAAAATTCAGAAAACCAGGAACGTTGATTACTTCAAATACTTCTGGTATTCCAATTAACATGATGTTAGAGGGACGTTCTGATGATTTCAAAAAGCATTTCTGTGGAACACACTTCTTTAACCCACCACGTTATTTACAATTATTGGAAATTATCCCTACAAAAGATACAGATCCAGCAATTGTTGATTTCTTCATGGAATATGGAAGTAAATACTTAGGTAAGAAAACAGTTCTTGCTAAAGATACCCCTGCATTTATTGCCAACAGAATTGGAGTTTATTCAATCATGTCTTTATTCCACAGCATTAAAGATTTAGGATTAACTGTAGAAGAAGTGGATAGACTGACAGGAACTGTATTGGGCCGTCAAAAATCTGCGACATTCAGAACAGCTGATGTTGTTGGATTAGATACATTGGTTTTAGTAGCCAACGGTGTAAAAGACAATTGTCCTGATGACGAAGAGAATAAGTTATTTGAATTGCCTGACTTTATCGGTAAGATGGTTGAGAATAAATGGCTGGGCTCTAAAACAGATCAAGGGTTCTACAAGAAAACGAAAGATGAAAATGGTAAAACAGAAATTCTTTCTTTGGATTTAGAAACATTAGAATATAAATCACAAAAACGTGTAAGCTTCCCTACTTTAGATATGGCTAAGCCAATTGACGATCTAGAGAAAAGAACGGCAATGTTGATTCAAGGGCAAGATAAAGCTGCTGAATTCTATAAAATGATGTTCGGTGGATTATTCGCTTATGCGACGAATCGTGTTCCTGAAATTGCAGATGATTTATTTAAAATTGACGATGCAATTAAAGCAGGATTCGGTTGGGCACTAGGTCCGTTTGAAACGTGGGACATCCTCGGATTCGAAAAAGGAATAGAGCTAATCGAAAAGCAAGGGAAAAAAGTTGCACAATGGGTACTTGATATGAAAGCAAGTGGAGCAACAACTTTCTACAAAAAAGAAAATGGTCAAAAGCTTTATTTCGATCTTTCAAGCAAAGAATACAAAGTTATTCCTGGAACAGAGGACTTAGTAATGTTAGATGCATTGCGTGATGACAATACAGTTTGGAAAAACACAGACACTACAATTGTTGATTTAGGAGATGGAATCTTGAACTTAGAGTTCCACACGAAAATGAACACCATTGGAAGTGGAGTTATTGCTGGAATCAACAAAGCATTAGATTTAGCTGAAACAGAATACAAAGGATTGGTTATTTCAAATACAGGAGGAAACTTCAGTGCAGGTGCTAACGTGGGTATGATTTTCATGATGGCCGCTGAACAAGATTTCGATGAATTAAACTTCGCTGTAAAAACATTCCAAGATACCATGATGCGCGTTCGTTATGCCAATGCACCAGTTATTGTTGCACCACATAACTTAGCAATCGGTGGTGGTTGTGAATTATCAATGCATGCCGACAAGGTTGTAGCTCATGCTGAAACTTATATTGGATTAGTTGAATTTGGTGTTGGACTGATCCCAGGTGGAGGTGGTTCAAAAGAATTCGCTAAGCGTTTTTCTGATGAATTAAAAGAAGGAGACATCAGAATCAATGCATTAAGAGATCGTTTCTTAACGATTGGTCAAGCCAAAGTAGCAACATCTGCTTACGAAGGATTTGACTTAGGATATTTACGTAATGGAATTGATGAAGTTATTGTGAGTCGCGAACGTCAATTGACAAGAGCAAAAGCCGCATGTTTAGAACTTTCGAACAAAGGATATACTGCGCCGTTAAGAGAAACAAATATTACCATTTCAGGTCAAGAAGGATTGGGAATCGTTTATGTTGGAGCGCATTCTATGATGTCAGGAAACTACATGTCTGAACACGATAAAGTGATTTCTGAAAAATTAGGATACGTACTTTGTGGTGGAGACATCTCAGAGCGTGTTCAAGTTTCTGAGCAATACTTACTGGATCTAGAGCGTAAAGCTTTCTTAGAATTATGTGCTGAACGTAAAACATTAGAGCGTTTGGAGAGCATGGTGAAGAAAGGGAAGGTGTTGAGGAATTAGGTTTTAGACGGGAAGATGTTAGACTGGGAGACATTGGACTAGAAGATGTTAGACAGGAAGACGTTAGACTGGGAGACGTTAGATTAGAAAGACATTAGATGTTAGACGAAGAGATGTTAGACGGGAAGACGTTAGACTGGGAGACATTGGACTAGAAGATGTTAGACAGGAAGACGTTAGACTGGGAGATGTTAGACGGGGAGATGTTAGACAAGAAGATTAAACTTTGTTATAGCAGTTTTAAGAATAGAAATAAAGAACAATTGGATATGAAAAATGGACATCATAATTTTAGGGAATTGAACATTTGGAAGAATGGGATGAAGATTGTAAAATCGACTTACCAGATTTCAAAGGGGCTTCCTAATGATGAAAAGTTTGGTCTTACTTCACAAATTCAACGTTGTTCTGTTTCAATTCCATCTAACATTGCTGAAGGATCTGGCAGAAGTACTGAAAAGGATTTCATCAGATTTATCAACATAGGTCTTTCCTCCTCTTACGAATTAGAAACTCAGTTAATCTTGGTTAACGATTTATATAAATTAGAAACAGATGTATTAATAGAAGAGATAAATGAACTTCAACGAATGATTATAGGTTTTAAAAGAAGTTTATCTTCTGAAAATTAATACAAATAATATGAATTTTTTAAAAACAATCATAGATGCAGATTTTGACATTAGATTATCGGACACACGTCTAAAATCTAATTTCTAAAAATCTAACATCTTAAAAAACTTGAAAAAAATGACAAATAAAAACGCATACATAGTTACAGGATACCGTACGGCAGTTGGAAAATCTGGTCGTGGTGGTTTCCGTTTTTATCGTCCAGATGATTTAGCTGCGAATGTAATCAAGCGCATCATGGAAGATGTTCCGAATTTAGATCCAAAACGCATCGATGACGTTATCGTGGGTAACGCAAATCCAGAAGCAGAGCAAGGGTTGAATATGGGACGTTTGATCTCTTTAATGGGATTGGATACAGATAAAGTTCCAGGTATGACTGTGAACCGTTACTGTTCATCAGGATTAGAGACGATCGCAATTGCAACGGCAAAAATCAACATGGGAATGGCAGATTGTATTATCGCTGGAGGTGTTGAGTCCATGTCTTTGATTCCTATGGGAGGATGGAGAATTGTTCCGAATCCAAAAGTAGGGAAAGAACATCCAACTTGGTATTGGGGAATGGGATTAACTGCAGAAGCTGTTGCAAAGCAGTTTAATATTTCTCGTGAAGACCAAGACAGATTTGCTTTAGAATCGCATAACCGTGCTTTAAGAGCGATTGGTGAAGGACGTTTTGTTGATGATATTGTTCCAGTTGAAGTAGAGCACATCTATTTAGATGAAAACGAAAAACGTAAAGTCAATAACTACATCGTTGATACAGACGAAGGACCTCGTCAAGGTTCAACGTATGAAGCACTAGCGAGACTTAGACCTGTATTTGATGCTAGAGGTTCTGTAACTGCTGGAAACTCTTCACAAACAAGTGATGGAGCAGCATTTACTTTAGTGATGTCTGAGAAAATGGTCAAAGAACTTGGTTTGGAACCAATCGCAAGGTTAGCTTCTTACAATGTTGTAGGTGTTGAGCCTAGAATTATGGGGATTGGACCAGTTGACGCAATTCCAGCGGCTATTAAGTCTGCAGGGTTGAAGTTAAACGACATAAATTTATTCGAATTGAACGAAGCATTTGCTTCACAATCATTGGCGGTAATTCGCGAAGTTGGATTGAATCCAGACATCGTAAACGTAAATGGTGGTGCAATTTCTATGGGTCACCCACTGGGATGTACGGGAGCGAAATTGACCGTTCAAATCATGAATGAATTGAAAAAACGTAACGAAAAATACGGTGTTGTGACGATGTGTGTTGGTACAGGTCAAGGAGCAGCTGGGGTTATTGAGAGACTCTAGTTATTTTAACACTACCACGAGATGCAATCTCGCGGTAGCGCCAAAATAAACGAATGATTGCTCGACAGATTCAATCACTACCAAAGAATCTCGCGGTAGCGATCAATAACGTGGAAATAAAAGCCGATGTAATTAAATTACATCGGCTTTCTCTTATCATTTCTTTTATTGAAAATTTGTTTAAAGTTGAACCATCAACTCATCCACCAACTTCTCCAAATCATCCCCATGAATACCTTTAGCAATAATTTTCCCTTCTCCATCAATCAAGTAATTCATTGGTAAAGCGGTAACGGAATAATCGTATGCTGCTGGAGTTGTAAAACCTTCTAAAGATGAAACGTTGGTCCAAGTTCGTCCATCCTTTTCTAAAGCACCAAGCCAATGTTTCTCGTTGGTATCTAAAGAAATGCTATAAATTTCAAACCCCTGACTTTGGTACTTATCGTTTAAACGTTTTAAAACAGGACCTTCTCTTCGACATGGACCACACCAACTTGCCCAAAACTCAACCAAAGTGAATTTTTTATTGATGTTATAAAGACTTACCTCATTTCCATCAGAAGTCTTTAAGGTGATGTCCGGAACAGTTCCGCCAATTGAGGTTTGTTGTAAACGTGACATCTTTTCAGTCAGTACTTTGGTGATGGCTAAACCTGGGTGTACTTCTTTAAAATCATTAAGTAAATCTGAATAGAATTCTAAGTTTTCTTCACCTTTCCAACGAATAGAGGTTGGATAAAGCGCGAGACTTGTTCCCATTTTATCTTTAATGAAAGCATTCAATTCTGCAAGATGTAAATCATAATTACTGATTTCTAACTTTCCTAGAGAGTCAATAAGCAAAAGATCAGGAGTTTCGTTTTGACTTTCATCAGTAATTGCTCTTCGAATAGTTTTTACCAAACGCTCCAAAGATTCGGCTCTGAATTCTTCATATTCCATATATAAATCTGTGTCCTTAGACCCTGTGACTTTCGTTTCAAAAGAGTTTACATTTATTTTCACTGTTTGCCCTTGATTCAATACCAGCGGGATAGTCAGGTTATCATTAATGATTAAACTATAAAAATGAGGTTCTGCGTTAAACTCTGCCTTAAATGTTCCCGATTCATCTAAAAATAAAGTGTCGATGAATAGCGATTCTTTTCTTTCGAGATTACTTTCTTGTTGGAGTAAAATGAAGTCTCGTTCAGGATTTTCAATTTGGCCTTCTAGGGTGAAAGTAGGAGAGTCTTTTTGCGTACAATTGGTAAAAAATAATACGGTGAGTAAAATCAAAAGGTATTTCATTCTTCTTAATTAAGGATAATATTTGTATAAATATAGAGCATAAACGCTTCTGAACTACTTTAAAGTAATCGTTTAACTCTTCTATAGTCAGTAAAACAAGTTATGCAGAGTATTGTTCATGCTTTCATGTTGAATATTTTCAATAAAAAAAACGAGATATTCCTATCTCGCTTTTATCTAAAATAATCAATAAAGATTTAATTTACTATCAACTTCCTCACCTCATTTCCAACATTTACAAAGTAAACTCCAGGAGAAAGTCCTTCAATATCAATTACTATCTCACCTTTTGAATTGTTTACAGAAACGTGTTTAACTGTTCTTCCTTGGAAAGAAGTAATCGTAATTTTATCCACATTTACCTTATCCCACGCCACTAAAAATTGGTTCGTTGCAGGGTTTGGATAGATGTTCAGCTCGCTGTCCTGAGCTACGAAACTAGGAACTGCTAAAACTTCGTTATAAGGATTTACATCCCACGAGAACATTGGTTTACCTTCATTTTTATTGGATAAGACACGGGTCTTAAACTCTTTATTAATTCTTATTTCGAGTCTTGCATCTGAAGAATTCAGTTGTTTACCTGGGCTAAGTAAAGGTTGTACAACCCATGATAAGTTTGAAAACACATTTCTATATCCTGTTATGTTTTCGGCAGCAAGCTGTTGATGAATATATGCTCCTTCGTCGTAATTAGGCATTCCTTTCAGATTTCTGCCATAGACATAAATAACATGCTGTCCCCCAAGAACATAATTGCCATCACTATCCATAAGACGATCGGAAGGATTCCATAACATATCAGCGCCATTATCCGTCGTCATTGTTGAATTTTCACCAAAAGCAATATTCAATCTTCTTCCCGATTCAACATCAATTGCATAACCAGGAAACCATCCCATTCCAGTACCAGTTCCATCTGCATTTCCATCTTTATCAACAGAAGGACTTTGACGTAAAAATCCTGCTTTACCTCCATTTAGTGAAGTAAGGTCATCTTTATTTAACTCAATTACTGGACTTCTGGTCCACTTGGATTTATCATTTGTGAAAACGATATCAATGCTTGTTTGGTAAACAGTGGGTAAGTCGATTGCAGTAGCAGAATTCAGCAATGAATAAGTTCCTACCGAATTTGATAGGACAATCGGTGTTAAATCGCATTCTCCATATCTGGCTAATATACTTGGCGAAACAATTCCATCTGCTAGTTTAGTAAATAAATTATTTGGATCCTTATGATTTGAAGAATAACAAGCTGGATTATGAATACTATCTCCAGGGATTGGATTAGCTGAATCGTCAAAATCTCCAGACATTATCCAATTTACAGGAGACATTCCATTGGCATTTTTCACACCGGTTAGCCAATTATTATTTTCATCTTCAAAAGAAAGTTTTGTTTCCAATGGTTTAGCAATTTTATCTCTTTCCACACATGAAGGTTGACCATTATCACAGAAATAATTCATTTGTTGAATTCTAATTGACATTCCCCATTGTGGAATATTAAGTTCATTTCCTACATTGATAGCAGATGTTGAATTCACAGAATCAATTAAATTACCACCAATGGTATCGTAATGATAAACTGTCCAATTGGCTGTATCCACATCCACATAATCATTAAATTTCAAAACAAAATGTCCTACAGAATGATTTAAAGTATCTGTTAAATAGGCTTCGATTGGTCCTTTTCCTCTTTGATAAATAACATTTTCAACGGATATACTGTCTAAAATATTTTGTTCTGTTTCAGCACTGATGTTTACTGCACGTCCCATATTTCCTTCACCATCAACACGATTTATTTCGAAACTAAGCCTTAAATTCTCTTCTGCTTCTTCAAAAACATCAGCAGTTCCTGTTCCCGTATAAGTGCAAGAAAAAATAGTATTATCAAAGTATTGTTGCACAGAATCTGCATAGTCTATAACTCCTTGAACATTTTCTAAGTTATTCCCTTGACGATTAACGATAACCGCATAGCTATAGGTCAAGACATCTCCAGGTTGGAAAACCTCATCTTCAGTGGTCATTAAAATTCTTCTCTGTCCTTCTTGATTAGTTGTTCCAACACCATCAATATCCAACTCTGTCCAACCAGTTCCTAAATAAGGATTACCATCAAAAAAATGTTGCGTTGAACCATTTGTTCCACCATGACCGTTTCCGCCATATGTCCAATCTGTGCCGTCAATCCATTTTCCATTCATATAACTCCAATAGTCTTCAGCTGAAGCGGGTTCTGACATATATGAAGGAGCAAATCCGTTCATATGGAAAGTTCCAGAATGCTTTATTGTTTTATTCAAGCTCATAATCCCAACAGCTGGTGGATTATTTCCATAACCAGGGGATCCACTCATGCCTGGATCATTATTATTCCCATTATAGGCATACATCAAGTTTTTTGAAGGAGCCGATCCAAAATAATCATCTTCTGAAAAACCAACATCTGGATCTATATAAAAAGCGATTTTAAAATCGTTAAATGAATTTTGCCCCCTATTGAAAACCTTCACATCAACAAAAGTAGTAGAATCAATAAAGTTATTTGAAGTAATATGGTATAGCATCATATGAACTTCAGCCCCCACTTTATCGCCTCCTGTATTTGTGTGTGCTCTATCTTCATGAATAATTTGATAAGAAGCTTCATCACCTTTTATACAAGGATAATCTCCTTCATATGGCTCATAAACTCCATTGTTATTTATATCTACGAAAGGAGCCAATTGAGCAGCAACTCCAATTGAAGGATCTCCATTTCCAGGCCAATCGGCAATTCCCCTGGGCGCAACATAACCCGGTTGATTAAAATTATCAATGTGATAAATTACCTCTGATTTTTTTACATTCCATATTCCACTTTCATAAGCATAAATGTAGGTAGTATCAAAATAAGCATTAGATGAAGAAAAAGGACCTCTATAGAAGTCGTTTTTAAATAGGGTAGCTGCTAATTTTAAATCATTGTTTTGATTCGTTCCACCAAACCAGAATGAACTTCTAAAGATTAAATGATTCCCACTTCCTGCAGGGAATTCATAGCCTCCACTGTTAAAATTTATACCTTGAAAAAGCTGACCTTGATCATAAGCAAATGCAGATATGCTGTTGCCATTTAAGGTTTCATTGTTTATTTGACTGTGGATGATTTGAAATAAAAATAAAAATGTAGCAATTAGACTGACTCTAAGTGGATTCATAAACAAGTGTTTTAGTGTTTTTTTAAGGCTACTAAAATAGTCTATTTGGACATCAATCACAAAAAATAGAGCTAGAATTCCTGTTTAAAGTAAAAATAAGCCACAAAACCATTCAAATCTGAGATATCAATAGTATTTTTGAGGAAAATTAAAAAAATGGCGAAGAACTTCATAGAAGAATTGACATGGAGAGGCATGATTCACGATAGAATGCCGGGTGCAGAAGAGCATTTACAAGAAAAAATGCGCGCTGCTTATGTGGGGATTGACCCAACAGCAGATTCTTTACATATTGGACATTTGGTGAGTATTATGATGCTGCGTCACTTTCAACGTGCAGGACATAAACCTGTTGCCTTATTAGGTGGAGCTACTGGAATGATTGGTGATCCATCAATGAAATCTCAAGAGCGTAATTTATTGAATGAAGAAGAGTTACAACACAATCAAAATGCGATTAAAAATCAATTGAGTAAGTTTTTGAATTTTGAAACGAATGACGAAAACGCAGCTTTATTGGTGAATAATTACGACTGGATGAAAGATTTTTCTTTCCTTGAATTTATTCGTGATGTAGGAAAGCACTTGACGGTGAACTACATGATGGCAAAAGACTCTGTAAAGAAAAGATTGACTGGAGATGATGCTGAAGGAATGTCCTTTACTGAATTTTCCTACCAATTGGTACAAGGTTATGACTTCTTACATTTATACAACAACAAAGAAGTAACCATTCAAATGGGTGGGTCTGACCAATGGGGAAATATCACTACTGGAACAGAATTGATTCGCCGTGTTTCGAGCGGAAAAGCATACGCAATTACTTGTCCGTTGATTACAAAAGCAGACGGAACTAAATTCGGAAAAACAGAAGGTGGAAACATTTGGTTGGATGCTGAACGTACTTCTCCGTATGAGTTTTACCAATACTGGTTAAACACGACAGATGAAGACGCAGAGAAATACATCAAAATATTTACTTTCCTTTCAAAAGAGGAGATTGATGAAGTTGTTGCAATTCACAATGAAGCACCACACAAGCGTGAGCTACAAAAGAAATTGGCTGAAATAATTACAATTACTGTTCACTCAGAAGAGGATTTAGCCACTGCTATTGCAGCATCGAATATTCTTTTTGGAAAATCAACGGAAGAGGATTTGAAGTCACTTTCTAAGTCAACTTTCCTGGCCGTTTTTGAAGGAATTCCTCAAGCGAAATTGACAAGAGCTGAGTTGAAGGAAGGGGTTGGAATTATCGACGCGCTTTCTGCAAAAACAGGTTTCCTTGAATCAAATGGAGCGGCACGTAGAGAATTGAAAGGAAATGCGATTAGTGTGAATAAAACGAAAGTAAAAGAAGATTTAATCTTGACAGAAGAACACTTGATTAGTGATATGTTTATTCTTTTGGGGAGGGGTAAGAAGACGAATTACTTGATTATTGTCGAGTAAACTTTATTTTTAAGTGCTAAAATATTTAGAGGAGTTCAAGCAATTGAGCTCCTTTTTTTGTTGGTGTGATTTGAAGTGAAATCCTCCCCTCTGCCCCCCCCTCCAAAGGGGGAGTTGCTTCGGACAAAAATCTTCCTTTTAAGAGAATATCTCCTATGCCAAATCACCATTCAAATATAAAAAGTGGGGTTCTACGTCACCCCCTTTGGACGGGGATAAAAGGGGAGAATTTTAAAGCCCAAAACTTTGTGCATTGTAAGTAAAGGATTTATTTTATAAAACCTCCTAAACCAATTCCTTCATCTCTTGATAATGATAAACCGTTACCCCCTTCTTATTCAACTTCGCCGCTTCGACCATTGCTTGTGCAACTTTCTTTCCTTCAATCGGTTTTATATTGCCCGGCATCAAAAACTTTAAAACTTTACTGAAGAACTGTCCTATATCTTCAGCAGTCCTGCTTTCTGAACGGTTTCCTAACAATAAGGAAGGTCTGAAAATAGACAAAGAATCAAAACCAACGGTAGGATGCATTTTAGCAATTAAAGCATCTTCCACTTCACCTTTTAATTTTAGGTAGAAGCCTTTTTTCGAACTGTCTGCTCCAAAAGAGGAAACAATAAGGAACTGCTTACATCCGTATTTTATGGCGTGCTTGGCTGCGTTGACAGGAATATCATAATCAATTGTTCTATACAATTTTTTATCTCCTTTAACTTTCTTTTGTGTTGTTCCTACTGCACAGAAGCCGACATCACTCCCTTCCATAGCGGCTTTAAATTGAAGCTCATCAGCAAAGTCAATGACTACAACCTTAACTTTTGGATGACTAATCTTCATAGGCCGGCGAACAACTACTCTCACCTCATCGAAAGTTGAATCGTCTTTTAGGAAGGCCAATATGTGACTTCCAATCAAACCTGTTGCACCGAGTAATGTTGCAGTTCTTTTCATGTTTTTTGTTTTGACTTAATGATGAATAATAAAGATAGACAAAATGAATGCTTTTATCTCTTAGAGATTTCAAATCAATCTTAAAAGCATCCCTTTTTAGGAACTATTTGCAACTATTAGTGTTTAATCAATCTTATCATGTGATAAAAATTCAAATAATCATGACAGATAGAGAAACAGATCGCATTATTGAAATGGCTTGGGAGGATAGAACTCCTTTTGAAGCCATAGAGTTTCAATTTGGCAAAACAGAAGCTGATGTAATCGAACTAATGCGCAAAACGTTGAAAAGAAGTTCTTTTAATCTTTGGCGTAAACGCGTAAACAGTAAAGTTAGCAAGAAACACCTCAACAAAAGAAGTGAAGAGATTACACGATTCAAATGTTCTCGACAAAACAGTATTTCTAATAATAAAATCTCGAAACGATAATGTTTCATGCTTTAAATAGAGACCAAGTTAGAATCGATTGACACAAAAGCATGGGTAAAAAAAACTTAAATATAGTCTGGTTAAAAAGAGATCTGAGGACACAGGATCATCTTCCTTTCTATGCTGCAGAGAAGACAAACCAGCCGTATGTTCCCATTTATATTTTTGAACCTTCAGCACTTAACTATCCTGACTGTTCTTTACGTCATTTGCAGTTTATTTATCATTCTATTGAAGTAATGAATGAAAAACTTGCTGAATATGGCAGGAAAGTCTGGGTTTTTCATGGTGAAACAGCTGAAGTATTCAACTACCTCAATAAAAAATTTAAAATCGATAAGGTTTTCGCCTATCAAGAAAGCGGAATTAAACAGACTTGGGTAAGAGATAAAGCGGTAGATCAGTTTTTTCAAAAGGAAGACATTCATGGAATGGAATTCAAAAAAGACAATGTCATTCGTGGAATAAGAAATAGAGAAAACTGGGACCAAAAATGGTTGAAGAACATGAAAGTCAATACCGTTCGCAATGATTATAGTTTCCAAAAGCCATTGGAAATCAATCATCCTTTTCCATTAGAGTCTAAACTCGAAGAAAGTCTAAAAAGCCTATCCAGCAGAATTTCAAAAGCCTGGTGAAGTTTATGCATGGAAATATTTAAGATCATTTTGTGTTGACCGCGGTAAAAACTACAACAATCACATTTCCAAACCAAATGAAAGTAGAATGTCATGCGGTAGAATTTCTCCTTATTTAGCGTGGGGAAATCTTAGCGTGAAGCAGGCCTTTCATTATGTGAATGAACATCCAAATTACAACAGGCATCAGAAAGCATTTAGTGGAATGTTGACCCGATTAAAATGGCATTGTCACTTTGTTCAGAAGTTTGAAGATGAATGCGAATACGAAACACGATGTATTAATCGTGGTTATGAAAGTCTTGTTTATGCTAACAATGAAGAACTGATTGAAGCATGGAAGACAGGAAAAACTGGTTTCCCTTTGGTAGATGCCTGCATGAGATGTTTGCATGAAACAGGTTGGGTAAACTTCAGAATGCGGGCAATGCTGGTTTCAGTACTTTGTTTTAATCTCGATTGTGATTGGAGAAAGGGAGTTTATCATTTGGCTAAATTATTTCTCGATTATGACCCAGGAATTCATTATCCCCAGTTTCAGATGCAGGCTGGAACAACTGGAATAAATACCATAAGAATGTACAATCCGGTCAAAAACTCCATTGAACATGATCCAGAAGGTGTTTTTATCAAGAAATGGGTTCCTGAACTCCAAAATGTACCCACTGAATTCATCCACGAACCTTGGAAGATGACACCAATGGATAAAGTGTTTAATGGAATCAATTTAGATTATCCAGAACCGGTGGTTGATCTAGTTGAAACTGCTCGAATTGCAAGAGAGAAAATTTGGGGCCATAGAGAGGACCCAATAGTTCAACATGAAAACAAGCGAATCATAGAAAAACACACACGTTAGTTTTAAAACTAATATGCTCTTGCCCTAAACGTATAAAAGTAATTTTAGTCCTTTTTTTATAGTCTACTAAAAATCTTCTTTAATAATGCGTTTTTTTTCTATCCCTAATTCCTTTAACATTTTAATCACAGCCTTCATCATTGGCGGTGGTCCACATAAGTAGAAATATTGCTTTTCACTTTCTATTTGTGCTTCGATGATTTCTTTAGTGATGTATCCGTGCTCACATCCTTTTTTTTCTTCATCCGAAAGAACGTTGATAAAGTTTTTCCCAAGTAAATTTTCAAAATACGTTCTTTGAATAATGTCTTCGTATTTTTTATTAGCGAAAACAAGCTTATTATTTCCAATCTTATTGTGGCTCTCTAAGTCTTTAAAAATTGAAATGAAAGGAGTTACTCCTGCACCTCCAGCGATGAACAAACCTTCACCTTGGTACTCTATTTCACCAAACACTTCTCCAAGCTTTAAAGAGTCTCCACGTTCAAGCTTACCAATTTGATTGGTCACTCCATCGTGTTCAGGGTAGACTTTAATTAAAAATTCCAGATGATCATCTTTTGGCAAGGAGGTAAAAGTAAATGGACGTTGTTCTTTTTCCCATTTGGGCTTTACAATAGAAACATCTACTGCTTGTCCAGGAGTAAATGTAAGAATTGGTTTTTCAGTAATTATGTGCATTACATCATGGGTATCTTTTTTTATTTCTAATATTCTAACTGTTTCCATAGTTTGTTTTTAGTTTTTGACTGTGTATGTCTTTAAAAAATCTGAAACAACAGTGCCTAATTGGATATCAAATTAGTTAAATAGGAAAGTAAAACCAAGTGTGATTAAGATTTAGATGAAAGTTTTAGAATGTTTTAACATTGTAACTGTTTGATTAGGAATCGATTCTTCGGGCAAGGGGTAGTAGCGGCATCCTCTGACGTTTTCGGCAGAGATACAGCGGATGACCCGGTTTGACAACTCAAAATTCACTTTTGAATTGTCAAATGACCCCAAAACAAAAAGTAGGTATCTCAAAACGGGGAGAATCCTGAATTTCAATTTGCATCATTTCTGAAGCATTTACAGTTAATTATTTCTACATATAAATGATCTTTACCTCAACTTCTTTGTTTCCATTCAGCTGAAAAGAGGCTTTTTCAAAGTTGGGTCGATTGGTTAAACCTATGCTTGAGAAGTTTGAAAAACCTATTCCTTCAATGGGTAAAATCCAACCTTTGTCTATTATTCCGTTAGAATTCTCGTCATGCAGAACGTTTACAGCATAAGTTCCACTTTTTAAAACGCGAAAAGTATACTCTACTGTATTGTTCTTCACCTTGACATTTCCTTTTTTATATAACTTCTCAAATTTTTCATCGGGAATACTGCCTTTCTCATTATACAAAGCAAACTGAACTACTCCTGTGTTGTTCCTCAAGTCTTTTACTATAATTTTCAAGTCATAATAGTTGTCATTTTGAGCCCAAGCTGAGACAGAGAGAATAAAGAGCAGCAGTAGGATTAAAATATTCCTCATTCCTTATTCTTTTGAAATTTCAATTTCACACTATCCACAAAAGCATATACCACAGGCACCAAATAGATTGTTAAGATCAATGATGACAACAATCCACCAATAATCACCCAGGCCAAACCATTCTTCCATTCACTCCCTGAACCTGTCGCCAGTGCAATGGGTAACATTCCAATAACCATGGATAAAGTGGTCATTAGAATGGGGCGCAATCTTCCTTTTCCGGATTCAATTAACGCAGTTTTATAATCTTTTCCTTCGGCTTTCAATTGATTGGTAAAATCGACAATCAAAATTGCGTTTTTAGTCACCAGCCCCATCAACATAATCAATCCGAGCAATGCAAAAAGACTCAAGTGACTTAAGGACAAGTTCAAGGCTAAGAAAGCTCCAATAATTGCCACAGGAATGGAGAACAGTACCACGAATGGATAAACAAAACTGTCATACAGTGCAACTAAAATCAAGTAAATCAGTAAGAATGAGATCATCAAAACATTTCCTAATGCTCCGAAACTATCGTTTTGTCGTTTGACATCACTTCCCCAAGTCATTTCAATTCCATCTGGCAATGGATGTTCTTTCACATAAGCCACCACTTCATCGGCCACTGTTCCTGAAGGTTTCCCCAAAGCATTTGCAGTAATTGTAACTGCAGGTTGTCTGTCTTTTCGTTCTAATAAAGAAGGTGAACTGTTCTTTTCTACTTTAGCAAATTGCTTAACTTCTAAAGCCATTCCATTGGAATTAATGATCGGAAGTTCGGATACATCTTTTGCACTTTCACGGTTGAAACTCGCCAATTGCACACGAACTGGATATTCATTTCCTTCGTCTGTTATCGAAGCGTCATCATTTCCATTAAAAGAAGTTCGTAAACTCATTCCTACGTAACCGGTCGTCAATCCAAAACGTTGCATAAG
>Ga0209075_1001376_pt1 | contig 22852 bp, 12 predicted proteins | sample Stecom2011_FD_187523 | JGI IMG/M metagenome (GOLD analysis project Ga0209075, IMG submission 187523) | Agricultural soil microbial communities from Utah to study Nitrogen management - Steer compost 2011 (SPAdes) (version 2) | ecosystem: Environmental > Terrestrial > Soil > Agricultural land...
CTGGATAAGTTTTATCAGCATCAAATTTTGCTTCATCTGGAACGTTATGTAAAATTATTTGTTTTCCAATTGCTTCAAAAGCTGCTTCAACAAAATGTTTTGTACCAAATGCACGTGGTGAACCCTCAGCATTGCCACCGTCATTAATAAATACAACAACATATCCACCTTCAGGAACATCTAAGTTTCCTAACATTCCCCATCTGTTTACATAGTCATTGTTGCTTCCAGTACCTGTACCTGTTGACCAATGAGTTGCAATTGCTGATCCTTCTGCGTCAACTTGGTTCGTGTTGTAATCACGATATTCAACAACTTTTAAGTCAGCATCTAATGTTGCAACAACTGACCAATAAGCTCCAAATCTTTGATCATTGTTTTCTACTAACCAATCAACATAAGCAGCTTCTAAAACTGTAACCTTTGTTAAGTCAAATGGGAATGATAACTCATTGTATTCACCTAATTGTGGGTTAAAGTTAATTGGGAATTGGTCACCATCAATTTCAATTGTCGTACGCATTTCAGCAACTGTAATTGTTCGTGTTTTTGTTGCTTCATTTCCCGCAGCATCTTTAACAGTATATGTAATAGTATATGTTCCTGGTATTTGATTATCAAATCCTCCATCATCAATAACAACTTTGTCAGTGATTGTTCCATCAACGTTATCCCTTGCTGTTACACCTGTCATTAAATCATATTCTTGATTAAATTCAAGTGAAACTGATTCAGGGGTCACTTCAAGTAATGGTGCAATTGTATCGGCATCGCCGTTACCATTACCATCTCCGTTGCCATTGTCATCGCCGTTTGTATCTTTACAAGCAACAATAACCAAGCTTAGAAGTAACACCATTATGATTGAAAAAAATCTTTTCTTCATTAAACCTCTCCTTTTTATTTTTTATATTGTCTATACATAAATTGTAACCGATTTCATTTGTATAGTCAAGCCTTTTATTTTCATTTTTTATTTTTTATATCTTTTTATAATTAAGGTTGTTCCAACCCCAATTACTGCTATCGAAACAAATCCGATAATTACATATAGTAACGTCTTACTTCCTTTTGATTCTTCTGCTGGTTTTTCTACCTCAATAATTGGGTATTCAAAATCATTAACGTCTGGTCTTTCTTCCGTATCAATAGGGTTCCAATAGCCATTGTTTATTAAATATCTAGAAATTCTAATATTTAATATTTCCATTAAATACTCAATATCTTCAGTTAATCTTTCACGTGCCGCACCATTTGCATATAGTTCTAATTCTAAAATTAAAGTATCAAGATTTTCATATAAAGTTTGGAAATGACTTGGATTATAATAATCTTTTTCTTGTAAGTTAGTTAACCTTGTGCTAATTGCTTCTTTTTGAGCGTTAGTTGCTGCACCTTTCGGAACATAAATATTTTCAAATTTACTAATTATATCAACTACAAAAACATCAAATATTTCATTAATTGGATGATTTGCACTAATTGATTGTTTATTATAGGTTCCATTTTGGAACACTTTAATTAGATTTTCTTTTTTTCTTAAATTATGGGTAGCAAATATTGCAGATCCTTGTGGACCATTCTTGTTAATAGCGTCGGTATAATGTGCATTGTAAATATCTGGAAGACCATCATATGTTGGTGAAATTCCCGTGAAATTATAAGACATATCACCTGTAATAACTTTTGATGCAACAATAATATCAGTCAATGTATTAACATCATTAACATATGCCATTGGTTTAACAGCATCAATCCAACCATTATTCACCCATTTGCGCCAGTCTTGCATTAAGTTTACTGTTGCATATGCTGCATCTGGCCCAACAGCAATAGAAAGCATTAATTCTTCTTTTAGTGGTCTAATATTATTATGAATTTCTTCAACAAATGTATTAATAACATTTTGCCTATATTGATTCCATTTTCCATAAATTTCTGAATTTGTTTTTACTAATTGTTTTAAATCACCAGTTATACCATTTAAAGTTTTAAATTCATTCATAGCGTATTCAGTATAACCAGTACTATATTGTATTTCTGTATTTCCAGATGGATATCTAATGTAGTCTAATTGTAAGCCTACAATATCGTATTCTATAATTTCTTTATAAATATTTAGAACAAATTCTCTTGCTCCTGGATTAGCTGGATCAAAGAACAGAAATCCTTCTTCATCTCCACCCGGTTTACCTGTAATAGCTTGGTTTCCATTAATATCTTCAATTCTCCATTCAGGATGTTCATTCCACAAGTCACTATGTTGCCATGATACACCAACAAAGAAATTTTCAACCCAAGCATGAACATTTATATTACGTTTCTTAGCTTCTGTAATGAATGCGTCTAAGTAATCTTCGTAATTACCAAAGTTAGCTCCGTCAAAGATTATATGATATGGAGCATAGTCTGATTTATAAACAACATAACCGTTCCAGAATGTTTCTAAATAAACATCTGTGAAATTCATTGATTTTAATTCGTCTAAAGTTTCTTCAATCTCTCTTAAACTAAATTCAAACGGACGATGCCAAATGCCTCTTGTCTCAATTCGCCTTGATACTAAAGTACTAAAATACACTTCTTCAAACAACGGTTCAATTAAATCTTTATGGTTCATAAAATCTATAATATCTTCTATTTTGTTAGTACTATTAATTTTATTATTTAAATCTTCCAACGTATCAGCATACTCATTAATTAATGCTAAAACCGTTTGAGCTTTTTCTAAATCATTAACATCATACATTCCTTCATCTGCAGTTTTAACTTGTTCATTTGCGATTTCTTGATTAATTTTCGAACTAAAAACGGTTTGGTCTAAAATGTTATTATAAACTGTAATAAGTTTCGTTGTAGTGTCGTAAGTAATTTTAGCCCCTAATTCGATTTCATCATTTAAGAAAGTATGTTGAGCTCCATGACCTGACAAGACAAAACCACCCTCTGGTATATTTACTAAAACACCTTTTTCAACAACGGTTCCATTTTCATCAACAGCAACTTCAAAACCATGAACATTTTGGTTTGAACTTAAACTTGGATTAATTGCAGCAGGATAAATAACTAAATACTCAGATTGTCTTGTTCCATTAATAGCAGTATATGGTTTTGTAAAGGTTTCTTCAAACTCAAGAAAATCTAAATTAACTAATTCGATTTTATCGCCATCATTAAACATAACACCTTCATCAAGCATATATTGTCTTGGTCTACCAGTTGCTGATATAATAAATCCATCTTTTGGAATAGTATTATTCCCTCCAGCATCAATTTTATCGACAACAAAACTATTTAATTGTTTATCAAACCTTACAATCATTTCATTACCATTTGAAGTGAATGATCCTGTTGTTTGACTGCTATGCATACGGTTATAATATGTTATTGTGTTATTTGAAGTTGATTCGTTTACTCTATTAAATGCAATTCTTATATTTTTCTCACTAACAATGGCATGCTCATATGTTTCTACATTGTTTTCTTTAACATCAATAATATCATTAACATTAAAGTTATTAGTGCTGCTTTTTGGAATACTCAATACAACACCATTTAATGGAATAAACTGATTTCCTGATGTTAAAACTTCAGTAATTGTATATTTCCCACTACTATTTATTACCGCAACATATTCATTAACATCAAAAGTGTTATTAGTAGTTTGATAATGCCAATTTGGAGTGTATAAAACAATTTTTCCTTCAACATCTTCAAAAACCGCTTTATCTCTTTCATATGTAACTGGATCTATTAGAACATCTAATTGGGTACCACCAACTTCAATTATAACTTCAGTATTTGCATCTACACTAACCGTAATTAATGTGAAAAACATTAATAAAGCTACAAAAACAGTAGTAATTTTTTTTCTTTTACTCATTTTTCAATTCCTTTCTAATTAACCACCTATTTGTTTTCACTATTAATATATGGTTTAATCTTAACACTTGTTCTTTAATTCGATTATAGACTTCATTTTCATCAAGTTCATCAATTAAATTTATAGTTGTCGTTAAATGTTCTTTCAAATGTTTAACATTATCAATTTCACTTTCGTTTTTAAATTCAATTGTTAAAACTTCTAATATTTTATCTATATTATTAACAACATTTTGTTTGTTCGGTAAATAAATATTATTAATATTGTTTTTTAGATTTTCAATAAAAACTTTGTAAATTTCTAAAACATTGTTATGCGGAGGGATTGCTTTTTTGCGATGAGTCCCTCTTTTTAAAACACATTTTACTTCCTCGCTTTTTTCTAAATTATGATATGCAAATATAATTGCTCCTAATGCGTTTGTTTTTCTACTTTCATCAATAAAGTAGGTATTAAATATATTTGGTAATTTATCAAATGTTGGAGCAACACCGGTGTAGTTAAATGTTTTTTCATTAGTAATATCATTCATTTTTGATACTATAGTTTCTATATCTTTACTTGATCTAACATAAGCCATAGGAGCTACAATATCAATCCAACCTTTTTGAACCCAACTGCGCCAATCTTGCATTAAGTTTATTTTCGCATAGTCGGCGTCTGGTCCTACGGCAATCGATAAAAATAAATCACTATTAATATTAATTACCTCGTGGTAAACGCGTTCTACAAAGTTTGTAATTTGTTTTTGACGCCAATTATTCCAAAGTTTATAATTGTTTGGTTCTTTAACAAATTCTTTAATTTCTATATTATCTAAATTTTCATCTTCGATAAATTTATTAATCGCATACTCAGTATAGCCACTACTCAATAAATAATTAGCATTACCAGCAGGATATCTTATATAATCTAGTTGTAGTCCATTTAATTGATAATTTGTGACTAGTTCTTTATAAAACTCAATTACTAAATTTTGCACCTCTGGATTAGCAGGATCGAAAAATAAAAATCCTTCCTCTTCATTGCCTGGTTTTCCTGTTTGATAAGTTAGGCCATTATAATTAATTATTTGCCATTCCGGATGATTTTCCCATAATTCACTATGAGCATTAATTGCTCCTACGAAAAAGTTTTCAACCCAAGCATGAACATTAATATTTCTTTTTTTAGCCTCAGAAATTAACGCTTTCAAATAGTTGTTTCCATATTCCCCAAAATCACCACTTACTACTGGATGGTAGGGTATTATATCAGAAGGATAAATTGTATATCCATTCCAAAGAGTTTCAACATATATTTCATTAATATTAGTTGCTTCCAAATCATTTAAAAGTTTTATTAACTCATCTAAATTATTTTCTTTAGGACGGTGCCAAACTCCTCTAGCATCAATTACTTCTGATTTCGTTAAATGTTGATAGGCTGTTTCAAATAAGTTATTAAATTTATCTTCAATATTTTTATATTCACTTTCTTCTTCTAAGTTTTTAAGTGAAACTTTTATTTTTTTCATATCTTCAATAACTTCTAACGCTTGATTGTAATTTAGATCTAATAATTTTGATTGTGAACTAGAATACTTTTCAGTAATTTCGTTTAGTTTTAATTCGATATAAAATTTTAAACTATGGATTTTATTTGCTAATACTTTAATTTCTTTTTTACTTTCATTAAGTTCAATTTTATTACCAACACTAATGAATTGTTCAATAATCTTATGAGCTTTACCGTGTCCAGAAATTACATATCCATTTAAAGGTAATAAAACTGTACTACCTATTTCAACAACTAATCCTTTATCATTAATAGCAGCTTCAAAACCATAACTATTTCTAATTATATTGTTTTTAGTATAAACAATTAGTTGATCTTCATCTCTTATGACATCAAAGTCATCAAATTTAATTAAATGTTCTTCGTATTTTTTTTGCATTTTCTTTTTATATTTTCCCTTTAAATTTAACTTCCAAACCAACTTCATAGGTTCTTACCCATGGCATATAGCAATTTATTATTTCATATTTGTCTTTTAATGTTGTTAAATTTTTATCAATAAATTTACTGATTTCTTCTTCAACAATTTTAGAAATCAATCCTTTTTGTTCACCAACAAAGTAAATGTTATAACCATAATTATGTACGACATTTTCACGAATAAAATATCTAGTATGTGAACAATAACCAACATCTTCTAAAAAACGGTGCATTAAAAATGATTGATGTTCTAAACTTCTACCAAACAATAAATAAGAAGTTCCAAACGCTAATGCGGTTCCTAGTGTGTTACTTGGAATATTCCACGATGCATAACTAGCTAGTTTTAATAATAAATCTCTACTATTTAACATTTTCACCAGTTCAATGTCACCGCCGTTGTCAAATCCTAAGTCAACAATTGTAACTGGTTTATTTAGTGTGTTTATTGCATAGTCTATAAACTCAACAAACTCTACTAAATTTCTTTGAGTAGTATAACCGCTATGTTTTACGTGTTGATGACTTGATGGAAGCATTTTATCACTTGGTGCATTAACACAAACTATCATATCTGCTTCACTAACTGAAGAAACAACAATACCACCTAAGGCAGTAATTTGATATTTAACTGAAGTGTCTAAATATCTATCTTCTAATGTAGGAATAATCGTTCCAGAAGTTATTGATGGATACTTAATATACATTTTTGGTTTAGCATCATAAATAGTATTAGCCATTCTTGCGAATAAAACTGATCCTACTTCATCAGCCCCTGGATAAATTAATATTTTAGTTTGTAAGTTTTTTTGCTCGATATATGTTCTAACCTTAACTTGGTCTTTAGCAGTCCAACCAAACTCAGCAGCGTCATCTTGTGGAATAACTAAAAAATCAATTATTCCTTCTTCAACTAAGTCGATTGATTTAATATTTAAATTTGTGTTAATGTTTCTTCTTCGTAAATAATCATTTAAATATCTAGGTTCAATTACAATTTGTTCTAATCTTTTAAGTTCTTCTGGACTTGCAACACCTAATTCTTTTTTATGAGATAAAAATCCTTTTTCAAAAATACTTCTTCCAGAATAGCGATAATAATCCGGTTCTTCTTCATCATCATTATATTGAGGTGTTCTCATAATTAAATGATAACCATAAATTTTAATTTTAGGATTTGTCTTTTTTATTTGTTTTAAAATTGAAAGTCTTTCTTCTAATATTTTTTCTTCAAAAAAATGTGATCTTGATGGAACAATTCCACCAAATAGCAAAGTATCAATTGAAATTACAATTCCAAAAGCATCTTTAGATTCTTCAATTAAGAAGTTTGTAAGTGAGTTAATATCACCCGGTTCTTTTTTAAAACCCATCTCTGATAGTTTTGGTCTAACAATTTGAATATCATTTTTATTAAACATTTTATATGGAAAGTCATAATTACATGGTCTTTCATCTAATGGTAAGTGGACTATTTTTTTCATTTTTCTTCATCCTCAATATAATTTATTTCAATACCAATTTCAAACATGCGACGCCATGGCATATATAAATCACTTATTTCAACTTTGTTTTTTAAACTTGGTAAATTGTTATTTACGAAATCTAATAGTTCTTTTTTAATAATTTCTGATACAACTCCTCGCTGTTCTTTAACATCAAAATAATTAAAATTATATTGTTCTAAATGATTTTTGTTTACTTCATGTCTAACAATTGAACAATAACCAACATCTTCGATATATCTTGAAACAAGGAAGTTTTTAAGTTGTTTTGTTTGACCGTTTAACCAAACCATTAAACCATGCGGGATAGCTGTCCCAAGGGTATTAGAGGATGTGTTCCACCCAGCATATGCAGCTACTTTAGTAAGTAAATTAGCCGATTCTAGCATTTGAATAAGTTCGATATCTCCACCATTAGCATATCCGACATCGCCTATTATTGCTGGTTTATTTAATTTGTTAACTACGTATTTAATTTGTTCTACAAATTCTACTAAGTTTCTTTGAGTTTGGTATTCACGGTAATGATTATGTTGATAGGCAGCTTCTTGCATATTTGAACTTGGTGAATTAACAAATAATACGGCATCAGCTTCTTCAATACTTGATGCCGTAAGAGCACCAGCTGCTAGGATTTGATATTTTACTGTTGTATCTAGCATTCTATCTTCATATCTTGGAATTAATTGACCAGAAGTAGCTGAAGGATAGTGAATATACACTAAGGGTTTTTTGTTTTCAATTTTTAAAATCATTTTGCTTAGTAAAGTATTTGCAACTTCATCTGCACCAGGGTACATATATATTTTTAGTTGTAAAGTATTTTCTTCAATTACTTTTCTTACAACATCTTGATCTTTTGCAGTCCACCCAAATTCAGCTGCGTCATCTTGCGGGATTATAAGAAAATCAATTACATTATCTAAAACTAAATTAATTGAAGTTAAGCACATGTTAGTGTTTAACTTTCTTCTGTTAACAAAGTCATTTAAATACTTTTCTGGAACTTTAATTTCTTCTAATTGTAAAAGTTCATTAGGGCTTGCTAGTCCTAATTCTTTCTTGTGACCTAAAAATCCGGTTAAAAATATTTCTCTACCGTAATCTTCATAATAATCCGGCTCCTCATCACTACTACTATATTGAGGAGATCGCATAATTAAATGAAATGCATATATTTTTATTTTAGGATTATTTTCTTTAATTTCTTTTAAAATAGCTAGTCGGTTATTTAAAGTATCAAAATTATCAAAATGGAGTCTTGAAGGAACAATTCCCCCGTAAAGTAGTGTATCTATTGATATTACTAGTCCATCTGCATCTTTAGTTTCTTTTAATAAATACTTAGCAATTCCATCTAAGTTTCCTGGTTGTTTTTTATCACCAAGAATATTTAAGTTTGGTCTTACAATATTATAATTTTCATTGTTAAAAATTTCATATGGAAAATTATAATTACATGGTCTTTCATCTAGTGGTAACAAAACAATTTTTTTCATATTATTCTTTCTCCTCATATTTTAAATCAATATCAACTTCATACATTCTCTGCCATGGCATTGATACGTTTTTCAATTTAATTTTATCACTAACTGTGTTTAAGTTATTAATAATAAACTCATTTAAAAGTTCTTTTACTTTTTCAGCAATTACGCCGTTTTTTTCTTTAACATCAAAATACGTGAATTTGTTTGGTTCTAAATATCTTTCTGTCACTTGACGTCTTACAGTAGCACAATAGCCGAGATCTTCAACATATCTTAAAGCAAGAAAGTTTAAATGCTCTTTTGTTCTTCCATTATATTTATATACAATTCCTTGGGCTAAAGCAGTTCCTAATGCATTTGATGATGTATTCCAACCTGAATATGAAGCTACTTTCATTAATAAGTCTTCTTCATTTAATATTTTCCCAAGTTCAACGTCTCCACCATTTCCAAAAGCCAAATCAGCAATAATCGCTGGTTTTTTTAATACATTAATACAATATTTAATGTTTTCAATAAATTCAATCATATTTCTTAAGACGGTAAATCCCCGTCCTTTTAGTTCATATTGATAAGGTGCTGTAATCATTTGGTCACTTGGAGCATTTACATATAATGTAATGTCAGCTTCACTCATACTTGATGCCGGTATAGAACCTGTCGCAAGTATTTGATATTTTATTGTTGTATCTAACATCCTATCCTCTAAGCTTGGAATTGTCCATGGTGCTGAGATCGAATTATATTTAATATATATTTTAGGAGTTTGGTTTAGAGTTTCATTTAAAACTCTTGACAATAAGATATTTGCAACTTCATCAGCTCCAGGATACATATAAACTAAATGATTTAAATTATAGTTTTTAATATCTTTTCTTATTTCTTCTTGGTCTAGTGCTGTATATCCAAATTCTGATGAATCATCTTGGGGAATAATAAGAAAATCAATAACTTTTTCTTTAACAAATTCAACTGATTTTTTCGTTAAAGCAAGATTTGTTTTTCTTCTACTTAAAAAATCCTTTAAATATTCTTCTTTAACATTAATGTTTCTTAATATTTCAAGTTCTTCTTCATTAATAATATTAAGTGTTTTTTTGTGGTTAAAATATCCTAGTTTAAATATATCCTTACCAACATATTCATAATAATCTGGTTCTTCATCACTACTATTGTATTGTGGTGTTCTCATAATTAAATGAAATGCATATATTTTTATCTTAGGATTAATTGTTTTAACTTGTTTTAAAACATCTAATCTTTGACTTAAATCATCTTCAGTGTAACTATGAAGTCTTGAGGGGATAATACCACCATAAAGTAGTGTGTCAACCGCAATAACTAATGCATCTGCATCATTACTTTCTTCTAAAAGAAATTTCTTTATCACATCAAATTTCGCAGGACTTTTTTTATAGCCCATCAAATCTTTGTTAATTCTTACAACATTTAAGTTTGTGTTTTTAAAAATATCAAAAGGAAATTTATAGTTACAGGGTCTTTCATCAAGTGGTAGAAAAACCACTTTTTTATTTAATATTTGTTTTCCCATACTTTCCACCACGATCCTCCTAATAAGCTAGTTATATATTTTGCTTCTTCCTCATCACTTATTAATTTCTTCGCTTTAATTATCAAATTAAATAACTGATCTCCTAAAGCAATTGGTTCTTTAATAAGATCGATTACTTGTTCCTTTTTAATTTCATTTTTATATATTAATTTGACAAGATCGGCTTCTTTAATTGCTCTTTCAAGCCAAGGTTTAATTTCTTCTATTAATGGATAATTTGTTTTGAGTAAATTTTTAGCACTTTGTGAAAGTTTTTGATAATGATTTAAAATTAAATCATCTTCATTATGTTTCACCCAATTTTGGTGCGTTAATAAATCATCATTATTTAAAACACTTAAATAGTTTGCTTTAGCAAAAACTCTCAAATCATTTACGTCATTTTCTTCAACTAATTCATTAAGTGCTCTTTCAAATGATATTTCTGGGTTATACTTATTTGTATTCCACATATAATCTGCAATAGAAATTACTCCAATTTTTGAGGCATGCCATTGATTCATTGGATTAGAAACCATTGATTCAAAGTGTTGATTTAAATTTGTCCCCCGATTTATAATTGGTGCTAAAAATATTCTACTTTTCCAAAAGTCGTTAACAGGATAGTTTTCCCAAAGTACAATCGGATGATCATAAACTTCCTTTATATGTTTGGCATTATCATTATCTATAATTTCCGCACAAACATTATCGCCGGTATAAAACACTTTAACGTCAGCATCCATCTTTATTTTTAAATCATTACGGTACTGACTATCCCAATTTTGATGATATTCTGTTGGACACATTATAAAATCATGTTCTATTACATTTTCCTTTATATAATTATTAATTTTATTTGTAATGTAAGCATGAGCTATGCCTGGTCTTTTAAATATTTTTTTATTTTCTTCTGATAATTTATAATCAATATCATCCATTAATAATGCAAACTTATTTATTCCTCTATCAATTACTTGATCTAATTTTTTATATAGAAGGTTAAAATCATTTTCGTCTAAGTAATTGAAATCTTTACCTGGACTAATACAATAATAAAAGTCAATTTCTTTTAAATCACATTCATTTTTATAAGTAATTAATTTTGTTAATTCTTCTTCAGGGTATAATTCGCGCCATTTATTGCGGTGATACTCATCATCCTTTGGTGCATACATAAAAGCGTTCAGTCTATATTTATCCATGAAGTTAATAACATCTAAACGATTTTCATGTGACCAAGGATTTCCATAAAAACCTTCAATTACCCCTCTTAACTTAAATGAAGGTTCATCATCTATTTTTATAATAGGTAATAATAAATTTTGATAATTTGATGCTACTAAGTTATTTAAAACATTAAAAGCATATCTAATGCCTCTTTCATTTTTAGCATTGATAATAATTTCTTTGTTTTTATTGATTTTCAATTGATATCCATCACTCTTAATGCTATCTTCATAGTTAACATGAATTACAACTTCTCCTGTGTCGCCATAAACAAACTTAGTTTGATCTAATAACTGATCATAATTAGAAAACATTTTAAATTTTACTGTTCTCTGTGCCATAGTAACACTAATTTTGTTAACGTTTTCAAAAACTAAATAGTTATTCAAACTATATATATCTTTTATGATATAAGGTATTTTCATTTGGATTCTCCTTTAATTTTAGTTGTTGTACTTTATAATTTTATTATACATTATTTACTTTGTATATACAAGTGAAAACAGGTCTTTTAACAATTTAATAAACCAAAATAAAAGCTTAACTTTGGAATTCAAAATTAAGCTTTCATTTTAGTTATTTTTATTTTTAAATTTCATAATTACAAATACTGCTCCAAATATTAATGTTATAGAAGTTGCTGTTATTAAAATATATCGAAACATTGAATTGGTTGGCTCTTTAGTAGTTTCATCAATAATTGGATATTCAAAATCATTCGGGTTTGGTCTTAAGTTTTCTTCTTCCGGATTCCAATATCCTAAGTTTATTAATTCGCGTGATATATGAATATCTAAGGCTTTAATTAATCTTTTTAAATATTTACTTATCCTTTCTGCCGCTGGGTCTTCAGAATATATTTTTATATATGCATTAAATGTTTCTACTGCATCTTTTACTAAATATATTTCTAAAGCGTTATTTGTATCCATCGCTTTGATTTTATCAATTTCATTTTTAATAATTATTTTATTATCATTTGTTATTAAACCCTTAGGAAAATATATTCTTTCAATTTTATCTAATATATCATCCAACTGATAATCAATAATTTGTTTCGGGTTTGAATGCGGAGTTAAAGCTTTTTTTCGATTAGTACTTATTTTAATAATATTTTCAAATTCTTTGTTATTAATTAAATTTGGTGTTTCAAACATCGCTGATCCTAATAAAAACTGTTGTAATCCAACGAGTTGTTGTTGATTTGTCATAATTGGAAAGCCATAATATACAGGCGCAATCCCAGTATATTGATATGCCAAATTATCAATTATATTAATTATATTTTTAGAATAGCTTAAAACTGCTTCTGTGTCTCCCATATAGATCATTGGAAAGATTAAATCTAACCAGCCATTTTTAATCCAAACCGTCCAATCTTGCATATAGTTTTGAAGCGCAAAACTTGGGTCTGGTGATATGTCAGCTGAAATTTTAACATTATCAAACTCACGTACCTTCATAGTTATTGCTTTAACAACATTTGTTACTGCATCTTGTTTAAACTTATCCCATTTATTAGAAATATCATTATTATTAATTAACTCTCTTACATCGCCTTCTAAGTTATTAATTTCTTTAAATTTTGTCATTGAATAATTAGTAAATCCTGAAATATAGTTTTTATTATTTGGTGATTCAAAACTATTAGGATATCTAATATAATCAAATTGAAAGCCATCAAAACTATAATTAGTAAGCATTTCATCAACAACTTCAACTAAATATTTAACTACTTTCGGATTAGACGGGTCTAAAAAAGCACCATAATATGTAACGTCAGTTTCGCCTTCAAGCGACTCTATTAGCCAATCAGGATTATTAATTACTTCTTTATTATAACTTCTTGTTCTTAAAATATGAGTCCAAGCGTGGACTTCTATTCCTCTTTTGTGCGCTTCAGATATAATTGCCTTTAAATAATCATTACCATATTCACCATAATTACCATTTCTAAGGGCTGGTAACAAATCAAAGTGTTTAGATGGGTAAATTGAATATGCATCAAAAACAGTTTCTAAATAAAGAGCATTTATATTTAAATAATTTAACTTGTTTAATAATTCTATTATATCTTCTAAATTAGTTTCCACTGGCCGGTGCCAAATTCCTCTGTTTTCTAATACGAATGATTCCATTAATTGATATTTTGCTTCTAATAGTTTATTTAGTGCTAAATGACTTTTAAACCGAATTAATAGTGTTTCATGCATTTTTACTTGTTCATTTAAAATTTTAATTTCATCAATTATACTTTCAACAATTAAAATGTTAGCTTCTGCATCTATAAAATTGACATCATATAAATTTAGAATTGCATCATTATAAATATTTTTAACATCATTATACTCTTTTAATACAGTTGCATGTTTAATTTCATTATCATAGTTTATTATTTTAATAGTTCTATTAATGTTATCAACCTCAACAATTGAACCTATTTTAGCATTGTCTCTTAATAATTGTTCTGACTTCTCATTACCCGACAAAACAAAGCCATTTTCAGGTATTTTTGTATGGATTCCTATATCAACAATAATTCCTTCACTTGAAACAGCTGCTTCATATCCGTAAGCATTAGTGTTTGGAAAACCCTCTGCAGCTATATCATTATAGTTGTTATTATAAATTACTAAAAAATTTGTTTGTCTTATGACATTTATACCATGATAATTTATTTCTATTTCTGATTTTGACAAATAATCTGGGTTATCTATGATCATGATTTCATCACCTATGTTGTATTTCATGTTATTGTTTTTAAAATAGTTATTAAAATTAAGACCATAACTTGATAATATAAATCCAAATTCTGGTATATTTAAATCATATGACAACTGCCCGCTATGAAGAGATTTAATATAAAAACTATTTTTTTCAATATTGAAGTCAACAACAATTTCAGAACTAAATAAAGTTTGTTTTATCTTATTGTTAAACTCCCTATCATAATAATTAACACCTGTTTGTCGATTGTTATTAAAGTTTGTTATAACAGTTCTAACTCCCTCGCTATTTTCAATTGCAAATATAACATTTAAATCTATAATATTTGTCAATACAATATCATTAATATTTATGTTGATATCAACATCTTTTGGAATTGAAATAACAAAACCATCAAGAGGAATATAACTATCTCCTTTGATGTTTAAATTTGAGACTTGGTATTCTCCATTAGTTTTAACAACAATATATTCAATAAAACTATTGTCAGTTTTAGTTGTGTTAAAATGCCAAAGTGGTGTATAAACAGTTAGTTTATTTTCAATGTTTAAAAATGTCGGATTATTTACATCATAATTAACTGGATCTACTAAATCAATTGTAATTGCTTGATCATTTATTGTTAAAAATAATTCATCCTTTGCTTTAACATTTTTAAAACTTAATATTGAAAGTAATATAGTTAGTAGTATTGTAATTGTTTTTTTCATAAATACTTCCTTTCATAAATATTTAAAAATAGGCGGGTTTTATCCCGCCTAAATTAATAATTATTTAAATCTATCGTCTAAAATACCTTGTAATTCGTTATGAAGTGATTCCATTTTTTGACGTATATCACCGTTTCTAATTGCGTCTTCAATTTGTAACATATATGAACCTTCAGTTTGATTTTGAGATTCTACTACTGAATAGAAATGATCAACTTTAGCTAGTGCCCACACGTCTAAATGTGCTTCTCTTGATTTTTCACTCGCATAGTTTGGTAATAATCTAGTACTATAGTAGTTATCTTTCATATCTTCAATACTTGCTTCACCAGTAGATTCATCAATTGGTGGGAAATGAATTATATCATTCCAAATTTTGAATATTAGTTCATCATGTAAGTACATATCTTCATATCCTTCTGGAATGTTTTCTTTAGAAAAAGCTGAACTAATAACAAATGCAGGTTCACTTTTCACTTTTGATTGTGAATATAAAGTCATATCTTCTTGTGCTTTAGGTCCTACAGGGAACGGAACATAATCAACATTAAAATCTAATCCTCCCCATCTACTATCAATAGTTAAGAACCAGTCTGCTCCCGCATGGAAAACAACATTTCCTGCTCTAAACTCTGGTTGAGTAGTGTTGCTTAAGACTGCATCATCTATCCACATACCATCAATTTCACGTAAACTATTTAAATAACTTAAAGTTTCTAAAACTTCCTCTTTTAATAAATGAGATTCAAAGTTTGAATCTACAATGCTTCCACCATTTGATCCAACCATTGGATAAAACCAGTCGTATGTTCTCCCACCTAAAACATATTGTGGGCCTCCTTCTTCAGCAGGTCTTGTATGATCTAATCTTTCATTTAAAACATCAGCTAATTCAGCAAACGCTTCCCATGTCCATTCGCCATTTTCCCACATTTCTGTTGGTTGAATACGGTTTTCTTCACCTAATAATGCGCCTAATAGATCACTATTATAGAATATTCCCTCTTCTGCTACTGAGAAAACATCATCATATGCATATGTTTTTCCTAAAATAGTTCCAAAACTACGTTTTTTAGCCCAATAACCTTCGTTACCGAATTCTTCAATATATTCATCTAATGCTGAAATAGCACCTTGGTTTGCTAAATTAGCAACTGAGTTAGATGAAACTTCAAAAACATGTGAATCGGTTGTTCCAAGTTTTGCTTGTTCAATAATCCAATTATCTCTTTGCACACCCCATGACGCATTACCTGGATAGTTTAAATATTTAACTTTTACGTTGTATTTTTCTTCAACCATTTCAATATTTGCAATCTTTTCATTACGATACATTCTTTCGTACTCTTCATTTCTTGGATCTGCTCTGTTAGCTGTGTTTGCTCTAATAACAAAGTCAATTCCACCTAAATCATATTTTTCTTCATCTCCGTTGTTGTTACCATTTCCGTTGCCATTGCCATTGCTATTATTATTACACGCAACTAATCCAAAAACGACTAAAACTAACGTAGAAACTGTTAATAAAAACTTCTTCATATACTCCTCCTATTTATTTAATATTTTTGCATCCAAAGTTGCTTGTAACTCTGAATGAAGTGATTCCATTTTACTTCTGACATCACCATTTCTAATAGCATCCTCAATATCTTCACGATAAATTGCTTCACCTTCAGTCACCGAATAAAAATGATCAATTTGTGCTAAGTGATAAATATCTAAGTGTGCCTCACGCGATTGCTCACTCGCATAAAACGGCAATAGTCTTGTACTATAATAGTTATCTTTAATATTTTCTAAATCTGCTTCTCCAGTAGCTTCATCAACTTCTGGGAAATAACATAAATCATTCCATATTTTAAAAATTATTTCATCATGTAAATACATATCTTCATAGCCTGCTGGAATATTGTCTTTGGAAAATGCTGAACTAATTACAAAGGATGCTTCTGTTTTAACTTTTGTTTGGACATATTCAGCATCACCACTTTCAACTCTTGGACCAACTGGATATGGAACAAAATCTAAGTTAAATTCTAAGTCACCCCACCAATTTGATACAATTAAGTACCAGTTTTCACCAGCATGAAATGCAACATTTCCATTTCTAAATTCTTGTTGAACTGGATTACTCATAACTGCATCATCAATCCACATACCATTAACATCATATAAACCATTTAAAAAGTTTAATGTGTCCATGACTGGTTCACTATTGACATGAGATTGAAATTCATTGTCAACTAATTGTCCACCATTTGTTCCAACCATTGGGTATAACCAATCATAAGTTCTACCACCCATAACATACTGTGCTCCACCCTCAGAATCACCTCTTTCATGGTCTAACATTTCATTTAACTCTAATGCTAATTTTTCAAATGCATCCCATGTCCATTCGCCAGATTCCCATAATTTGGTAGGTTCAATGCGGCGAGATTCTCCTAAGTATTGAGCTAATAAGTCACTATTATAATAAATTCCTTCCTCAGCTTGAGAATAGACATCATCATAAACATAACTTTTCCCTAACACTGTTCCAAAACCACGTTTTTTAGCCCAAAGTCCTTCATTACCAAATTCATCAATTAAATCATCTAATGGTAATATTGCATTTTGTGTAGCAAGATTTGCAACTGAGTTTGAAGTAACTTCAAACACATGTGAATCGGTTGTACCCAGTTTTGCTTGTTCGATAATCCAATTATCGCGCTCTGTTCCCCATGATGCATTACTTGGATAATTTAAATATTTAACTTTTACGTTATATTTTTCTTCAACCATTTCAATGTTTGCTAACTTTTCATTTCGATACATTCTTTCATATTCTTCACTTCTTGGATCAACACGGTTCGCAACATTAGCTCTAATTACAAAATCCATGCCACCTAAATCATATTTTTCTTCATCACCATTGCCGTTACCGTTTCCATTACCATTATCTGGTTTTTTACAAGAAATGAGTACTAATGAAAACATAATTATCATTACTAAAAGAATTCTTTTTTTCATTTTTCCTCCTTTATTATCCAACTAAACCGCTTCTTTCAACACCTTCTGTAAATAGCCTTTTTTGAACTAATAAATAAATAATTAATAATGGTATCATAGTTAAAATGGCCGCTGTATTTAAAATCATTGAAGTAAATAATGGATTTTTAGATACATCTTGACCAAACAAACCTAAAACTCCGGCATTTTGTATTGCTTCATTAATGTTTTGACTTATTCCCATCATTTTTGTTGTAAGAGTATCAAATGAATCTTTAATACTTGACACATACGTGAATGTATAATAACTATCATTCCATTGCCATACAAATGTTAAAATCGAAGTAAGAATTATTGCTCCCATAGCATTTGGTAACATAACTTTTATAAATACTTGTAAAGGGTTAGCCCCGTCTATTAATGCTGCTTCTTCTAGTTCAATTGGAATTCCTTTAAAAAATTGTCTAAATAGATAAATAAATATCCCTGCTTTTATTCCCATACCGGTTGCAGCAAATAAGTATAAAATGTTTGTTGAACCTAAAAGGTTTGTTCCGGTTCCAAGAAAATCTCTAAAATTAATTTTCAAAGGTAATTCAATTGTTGTTGGTGCAATTATAATTGTAAATATAACTATTATAAATACTAACTTTGATCCTGGAAATTTCAATCTTGCAAGAGCATATCCTACTAATGAAGTTACAATTAATTGTAAAATAGTAACAGTTAGTGACAATATTAATGTAGTTGCTAAAACTTTCCAGTAGTCTAATACAATTAAAGCAACTTTTACGTTTTGTAATGAAAACTCCATTGGAATCCATAAAACTAATGGATTGTTTAAATCACTTGGATTTCTTAAAGCAATCGATATTTGTTGTAAAAGCGGAAAGATGATAATAAAGGCTAATCCATATAACAATAAATATTTTACAATTGATGCTCCGAGACTTTTAGTATTATTAATTAAAGGTCTTCTTTTCTCTTTAGTACTTAATTTATCATTATAAAAGTCTTTTGAACGGTTAGCTATCTTATTAAATATGTTATTTTTCATCATGGTAAAACACCTTCCCTTTAAATAGCATGAATACTATTCCTACAATTACTAAATTAATTACAAAATATGAAATTGAAATTGCTGCTGCAAGTCCATAATTCCCATTTGCTACTGATGTTTGTAAAAACCTTGTAATTGGTGATCTTGTAAAACTATCAACAACTGTATATACTGCGGCTGTTAAAATCATTGGAGTAATCATTGGTATCGTAATTTTCCAAAAGATTTCATATTTTGTTGCACCTTCAATTTCTGCCGCCTCATATAAGTGATTTGGAATAGATTGAATTGCTGCAACAAATATTAAAATTTGGATTCCTGATAGGTTAACAATTGTAAATATTCTATCTACTGCACCTAATACTATTTCAAGTAATGAATCACCAATTCCAATTTGCATAAAAAATCCGGTAATTTGATTGACAAACGTAATATCTCCTTGCATGGTTTCAGCAAAATGTTGCCCGAAAGTTCCTGTTAAAGTCTCAGTAATAACTGCTAAGTTGTAAATAACTGGAACAAAGAATATCGCTTTAATTACTGTATGTCCTCTAAACTTCTTGTTTAATAGAACAGCTATTAAAATACTAAATATAATAATAATTGGTAAGTCAATAATTAAACCTTCAATAAAAGTCAATAATGATACTGAAAACACATTATTACCATCAATTACATATTCAGTAAATAAGTATTTAAAATTTTCAATACCAACAAATGAAGTTTGCATTCCGTCTGGTGTTAAATTAGCATTACTAAAACTCCAAAATAGTGTTTCGATTACTGATGGAATAAATAATATAGCCATCCCTAGAACCCAAGGAATTATAAATATAAACCCCCAAATCATTGTTTGTTTACGGTATTCTACATGACTAAACCAATGTTTGAAATTTTCAATCGGTGATAATTTTTCTAACTCACCATTGTTTAATTTGTCTAAATTGGCGATGTTTCTTTTTATTGTGACATCAAGTTTTGTTAAGTTTGTTGACAACTTTACAATTTTACGTTGAATTCTTTTTGAAAATCCATCTTTATGTTTATCAAACATTAAATTTAATTGTTCTTCAACTTTATTATACTTTATTTTTAAATTATCAATTGTATTTTCAATTTTTGTTTTTTTCTTATGTAAATCTTCACCCACATAGTACTTTATTTGTTTTGTCTTGTTTTTCATATTAAATCACACTACTTTCAACAAACGTCTCAGTATCATAATCAATTGTAAATTTAGTGCCATTACTATACGTTACTTCAACTAATGACCCTTGCACATTTAAAGTCCTATGACTTACTATCGTTGCTTTATATATATTAAGGTTTGTTAACTCTTTTGTAATTGAATTAATGTCATTAATCCAATTATTGTAATAAGTTGAATAATAATTACTATATTGAGTCTTCATTAAATCTACAGTATTTTCATAACTTAATGTGAAATGCATTTTTGATCCAGTTTCTAAAGCTTTCAATTTATGCCAAGTGATAGATTTTGAAGTATCTAGGTTTGCTGATGGTATTGTATAGTTGAAATATCCATTATAAACTAATTGTAAGAACGGTATTTCATAGTCAACAATTCTGCTTCTACCCCCAGTTACCGGAAGATCAATAATTTTATTTGCGTTTAAAACTCCATATAAGTTTGCATTTCTCAGTGCAACCGTTTTATTCGTATTCTTTAAGTTATTAATTGTATTATCCAATACATCTTTTCTAAACAATAAATTTGAATTAGAAAAATCTGATGATAATAGTTGCGCCTCATCTGATAAAACAACATTAGAAGCATAATTGATTTTATTGATCATTTTATAAACTTTATTTTGTTTAGATACATTTAATTGAAACTCTTCCATTGTATTGCGGTTAGCGATTTGCATTGCTTCGTTAAAGTCATGATATATTACTGCTTCTTGTAAAATATTTTTAGAAACATCTTTGTTTTTGCTAATTCTTTTATCAGTATATGCTGTTTGTGTATTAAACTCTAAAAACAAACGATTACCTTCATTTCTTAGTTGTTCTTCTAAATCAATTAATTCTTGTTTTGAAGTAACATTTTTATTAAATTTAATTTTATCCATAACAGTGGGTTTAATTCCATCATTAGACCACCCTTGATAACTAACATCAAGCGAATTGCCATTAGTATCAATTAAATCCAATATTTCATTAATTTGATTAGGAGTTGTTAAACTTTGTTTGCTATCGTAAGGAAAGCCTAAAAAATGTTTTTGTTTTTTAAATCCACCTAACATTGTCAAGTGTAGAACATCGTTAGATTTAACTTTATTTAATGTATGTTTTTCAACTAAATAGTTTTGATATGTTTGAGCAAGTTCGTAATAAGACACCTCTTCATCTGAGTCATCTGTGAATATATAATTGGCAACAAAATCATCTTTATTATATTCTTTTGTCCAAATTGAAACTCTTTGTTGTGTTGCATAACTTTGGAATGTAAATCCATCACGTTCTCTTAAATAATATCGATAATGAATAAAAGGCACAACATTAGTATAAACAGAAGCTGAAATGGTGGTTCTATAACCTGCTCTAATTGATGCCATTGTTTCGCTTTGTTCTAAGACATTAATGAAACCATTATTGTTTTTTGTATAACCATACATTGGCATCTTTATTGTTTCTTGTGAATCTGGTCTAATATGGTTATCAGATCCGATACTTAAATCTCGCCCATAAACTCTTTTATCATAAATACTTCCTATATAGTTTCCATTATTATGATCAATTAAAATTCCTGAACCATCTGGGATTACTGTTATACCTTCATCATTGACATTGTTAGAACCAAAATATGGTAAAACATCGATAAAAGCAACCTGATATTGTTCAGTTTCATAAATTGAATCATTAATTATTTGAACCTTAAAACCTTCATCAGTTAATAGATATCTAACAACAAATTCAAAATATGGATCATCTGCTTGATTTGGATAACTATACTTTTCTCTATCTTCTGCCATATGTTCTCTTGTATATAAACTACGATTAAAAATTAAATCATATGCTAATTGAATAGCATCTTCTGTATTAAATTTGTTTTCTAATAATAAATAACTATTATTTGATGGAACATACATAAATGCGTTAACTAATACATTTAAATGTCTATTAGCTAAATCTCCTGATTGAACTAACGCTTGTAATGGCTCCATTATTAATTCATGATAATGCTCTGAACTTACCTGATAAGGTAGATCATAAAAAGTAATTTTTTCTTCTCTACCAATTTCATATAAAACCTCGATACCGTTTTCAATTTCTTTAAATAAATAGTGTCCTAATAAAACACTCTTATCATGCACAGAAACACTTTTCGGAGTTTCAAGTAACATTTCATAGTAAACAATAAATAAATCATGGTACTCTTTAGGATACATAGTACTTACTTCTTCCGGATTTGATTTCCATACTTGTTTTGTTTCATCATCATATAATTGGAATTTTGTGTCACTTACATTTAAGTTTAATTTAAATCGGCCATTTTCGACTTCAAAAACATGATCTTCATCAAATTCACTCATATGAACAAAACCAGTTTTATCATAAGGTTCTCTTGGTATATAGGTCGTTTTATTTGCCATTAATCTCGTTACTATATAAGTAGATAATAAGGCAAGTATTAATAAAATAATAGTAATTCTAATAAGTTTTTTTCTTCTCTTGATTGTCATAAATTACCTCCTTACCTTAACCT
>Ga0209075_1001377_pt1 | contig 22850 bp, 22 predicted proteins | sample Stecom2011_FD_187523 | JGI IMG/M metagenome (GOLD analysis project Ga0209075, IMG submission 187523) | Agricultural soil microbial communities from Utah to study Nitrogen management - Steer compost 2011 (SPAdes) (version 2) | ecosystem: Environmental > Terrestrial > Soil > Agricultural land...
CTTACTGCTCTTTGGTGGACTGCAGGCGGTGGGGATTGGGGCTTTGGCGTTGATTCCCCAGGCCTTTGGAGGGCTGGTGTCGGCCTTGGTGGTGTTGGAGCAGGTCGCCGATGGCATGTCTACGGTAGCGTTGTTTGCCGTCATGATGGGCCAGTGCCGCCTGGGGTATGAGGGGGCCGACTTCACTTTTCAGGCCAGTGTACAGGTCGTGCTGGCGGGGGGTGTGGGGGCGCTTAGTGGTGTCACTGCCAAGGCGTTGGGCTATGAAGGGCATTTTGTGGTGGCCGCCTTGTTAGGGCTGGCCATGCTGGTTTGGGTGGTGCGCTACAAACGAAGTGGAGGATTCCGAGCCGGAGCCTTGGCCGAGCGTTAGCCGCGCAGGCGTTCGAATGAAGTAGGAACGATTGCTTGGGCAAAAAAAGGAGCTGAAAACAGCTCCAAGAATTACATCTAGAAGGACAGTGACCAAAGGATCTCTGTCAGCAACTTCAAGATTAGACCACGCCAGGCGGTTAGTGTGTGTTCATATGTAGAAAAATGTTGGGAATATTGGAAAGCGCTGCGTTGTGTCTCCCGGTGAAAGATTTGGAAGCGCTTTGTCTGTGTTTGGCAAAGAAACGTATTTTTAGAGACGACTATTGTATATCGGATACATTGTCGTTAATTGCCGACGCTGCTTGAGATCGGATTGGCGACGGGGAGCGGAGCCGCTAAACAGCAAATGGGTAACAGTTATTGAAGCAAACGGGGGGTGGGAAGTGCCGCCGGGCTTGAGCGCACCCGGCGGCCAAAGGTGGGAGCAATCGCTTACTGAGCCGTAGCGGTCTTCCCGATTCTGAACCAAAGCGCATAGAGCGCCGGGACAAAGAGCAGGGTGATGGCGGTACCCACGGCAATTCCCCCAATCAGCACATAGGCCAAGGGGCCCCAGAAGGTGTCCAGGGTCAGGGGGATGAAGGCGAAGACCGCCGCCAATGCCGTGAGAATGACCGGGCGAGCCCGTTGCACGGCTGCTTCCACGACCCCTTCAAAGGCCGGCAGGCCGGCTTCGAAGTTATCTGCCACCTGTTGCGCGAGGATCAGTGTGTTACGCATCAGAATGCCCGCCAGTCCGGTCAGCCCCAACAGCGCCACAAAGCCAAACGGCTGGCTGAACAGCAGCAGGGCAAGCACCGCCCCGATCAAGCCAAGAGGAGCCGTGGCCACAACCATAAAGGTGCCGGCAAAGGAACGCATTTGCAGCATGATGAAAATCAGCATCATGGCCAGCATCACCGGCTGGAGTTTCTGGATCGAGGCCTCACCTTTGCCGGACTTTTCAATGGAGCCGGTGATGGCCAGGTCATAACCGGCAGGCAGGTTCTCCCGCAGGGATGTCAGAGACTTCCAGATAGCCATGCTCACGTCGTTGGGCTGGGCATTTTGCACCTCACCCTGAATCACCAGGGAGCGCTGACGGTTGTAGCGCTTGATGACCGGCTCTTCAAAACGGGTTTCGATATGCCCCAACTGGGTAATGGGCAGCTTCTTGCCATCTGGGGTGATGACTTCCAGCGAGCGCAGGCTGTTGCCATCCACCGGACCATCCTGGCGCTCCATACGGGCGAGCACATCGACGGTGCGGATGTCCTGGCGCAGCTGGGTCACGGTGATGCCATCAAACTGGAACTGCAGCTGCCGTGAGACGTCCTGGGGCGTCATGCCCAACAGGCGCAGGCGCTCGGTGTCCATGGCCAGGTGCAGGGTGGGGGTGCGTTCGTCCCATTCCAGGTGGGCGTTGGTCACGTTGGGGTGGTTGGCCATCACGTCGCGAATCTGGTGCCCGATCTGGCGCAGTACCAGGGGATCCGGGCCCACCACGCGGAACGCCACCGGCCATTCCACCGGCGGGCCATAGAGCAGGCGTGAGACGCGCACCCGTGCTTCGGGGTACTGTCCATCGCGGATGTCCTGGTTCAGCCGGTCGATGATGCGGTCACGGGCGTCCGTGTCCTGGGCGACGACGATAAGCTTGGCGAAGGCCGGGTTGGGCATTTCCGGGTTGGCGGAAATGAAGAAGCGGGGAGCGCCGGCGCCGATATAGGAGGACATGGTGCGGACTTCTTCCATGGTCTCCAGGGTCGCCTCCAGCTTCTGCACGGTCTGATCGGTCACGCCAATGCTGGTGCCTTGGGGCATGAGCACACTGATCAGCACCTCGGGCCGGTCGGACTCCGGGAAGAATTGCTTCTCAACGACCGTGGCCATACCGACCGCCGACAGCACCAGCATCCCCAGGGTGCCGGCCACGACGGTTTTACGGTGGACCACACACCAGGTAATCAGGGCGCGTAGCCGCTTGTAGATCGGGGTTTGGTAAAGGCCGGCGTGGGAATGGCTGGGTTTGCTGATCTGGGGCAGCATCTTCACGCCCAGGTAGGGCACGAAAATCACGGCCACCAGCCAGGAAACCACCAGGGAAATGGCCAGCACCCAGAAAATGTTGCCGGTGTACTCGCCTACCCCGGAACGGGCAAAGCCAATGGGAATAAAGCCGGAGACCGTCACCAGGGTGCCAAACAGCATGGGGGAGGCGGTCACGTTCCAGGCATGGGCCGCGGCACGGACCCGGTCCCAGCCCGCTTCCATTTTCACCAGCATCATTTCAATGGCAATGATGGCGTCATCCACCAGCAGGCCCAGGGCGATAATCAAGGCGCCCAGGGTGACGCGGTCGAGGTTGATGTTCATGGCCAGCATGACCAGGAAGGTGATTCCCAGGGTCAGGGGCACGGCAATACCGACCACCAGGCCCGCCCGCAGGCCAATGGCCAGCACGCTCACGGCCATGACCACGGCCACGGCGGCGAGGAACTTCCACTGGAACAGGTTGACCGCGCCGGAAATGGCCTCGGCCTGGTTGGTGAGCACTTCCAGGTTCATCCCCAGTGGCAGCGCCTGGCGTTCCCGCTCAACAAAGCGGGTCAGGTGCTCGCCCAGCTCCAGCCCGTTGGCGCCGGTTTCCATGACAATGCCGAGCAACACGGCGTCATCTCCCCGGGAGCGGACCAGATAGCTGGGAGGATCCTCGTAGCCCTGTTTGATGGTGGCAATGTCCGACAGCTTGAGCAGATGGTTGCCGATCTGGATCGGCACGGCGGCCAACTCCTCAAGCTTGGCCAGGTTGGTATCCAGGCGCAAATACAGGCGCGGACCCTCGGTTTCGATGTGGCCGGCCGGCAGCAGGCGGTTGTGGGCATCGATGGCGGTAAAAATTGCCTGGGGGGAGATGCCCAGGTTGGTCAGGCGGGCGTTGTCGAACTCGATGAACACCCGCTCGGTGCGCTCGCCAAGAATCAGCGCCTTGCGCACACCGGGCAGCAGCATGGCCCGGTCGCGGATCGGTTCCAGCTCCCGGGTCAGCTCGCGCATGGGCAGCCCCGGTGCGGTGAGGGCGATCAGGCTGAAATAGACATCGCCAAAGTCATCGTCGACGATGGGCCCAATGACGCCGGTGGGCAGCTTGCCCGCTTCGTCTTGCATCCGCTTGCGCACTTGGTAGAACAGATCCGGCACCTGCTCCTTGGGGGCATACTCCTGAAACTCGACGATCAGGCTGGCCTGACCGGGGCGGATGGTGGTTTCAATCCGGTACAGGTGCTCGACTTCCTGCAGCCGTTTTTCCAGGCGGTCGACGACCTGGGTCTGCATTTCGTCCGGCGTGGCGCCCGGCCAGAAGGCCTGCACCACCATGGCGCGTACCGTAAAGGCGGGGTCTTCGGCCCGTCCCATGGAAAGAAAAGCATAGAGCCCGGCCAGGATGGCCAGGATCAGGAAAAACAGGGTGACGGCCCGTTGGCGTACTGCAATCGCGGACAGGTTGGGAAAGCTCATTGACCCAGGGCCCTCACTTGCATGTTTTCTGTCAGCAAATGGGTGCCCAGGGCAACGATCTGGTCACCTACCTGCAGTGGGCCGCGGATACGGGCGGTTTCTCCCTCGATGCCGAGAATGGTGACGGCAACGGAGTGGATTTGTCCCTCATTGAACACCCACACGCGCGGGCCTTCGCCCCGCTCGCTGATCGCGGCCAGGGGGACGGTGAAGTCAGTCTGGTCCGGGGCGCCCTGGCTGACGGTAAAGTAGGCGCGCACGACCGAGCCCAGCATGAACTGGTCGGCGTTGGCGTTAATGGTATAGCGGGCGCGCAAGGTGCGCCCTTGGGCATCGACAGCTCCCGCTTTCTCCCGTAACTTGAGGGGAAGGCGCTCAGAGCCAAAGGCGACTTCACCGGCTGCGGGCGGGGTGACCCCTTCCGGGAAAAACACTTCGACTTCCCGGCCCCCTGCATGGGCGAGTACCGCAACGGGTTGTCCGGCGGCGACCACTTGGCCCACTTCGCCGGTGACATCAATCAGGATGCCGCTGGCCGGTGCCCGCAGCTCTCCGTAGCTCAGTGCATTCTGGGCCTGGTTGAGGCGGGTCATGGCCACATCGCGGCGGGAGTAGGCTTCCCGCAGTGCGAGTTCAGCCCGGTCCAGGGCCTGCTGGCTCACAAAGCCCTTGTCCAGCAGTTGCCGATGGCGCTCCAGGTCGGATTCGGCGATCGCCAGGGCAGAGGTGGCGGCGGCGAGATCGGCCTCGGCGGCGCGGACACTGGCGAGCAGGTCACGCTTGTCCAGTTCGAACAGCAAATCCTGGGCTTGTACCTGGTGGCCGGCGTCCACGGCGCGGGTAATGATGCGGCCGTTGACCTGAAAGGACAGGGGGGACTCGATCTGGGCCCGGACCGTCCCGGACAGCCCTAACACAGCACCTTGGCTGGGACTTACCTGGATGGTTTTCACAAAGGGCGGTTCGGTTGTTTGGGATGTAGCGGTTGTATCCGTGCAACCGGCAATCGCTGCCAGAACTAACAGGATGGTGGCAGGCCTCAAACCCATGGGCTAACTCCATAAACCAATTAATGAACGAAGCGTACAATTATAGGTTGCGCATACTACCATAAGGTCGTTATGGTCAGTGAGTATTTATAAAACCGGAGGTTGATGAATTACCGATGAAGCACAAGGCACCTCGAAAACCCGGCAGGCCGGCGGATCCATATCTGGCGGAACGCATTCTGGATATCGCCCGGCAATTGGTGTTTTCGGAAGGGCTTCAGGCGGTTTCCATGGAGCGGGTCGCCCAGGAAGCTGGGGTTTCCAAAGTGACTCTCTATGCCCGTTTCGCCAATCGCAATGAGTTGCTCAGTGCCTTGGTGGCCACTCGTATCAGCCCGATCCACCAGGCCTTGGGAGCGCCCCCCGTCAACGGACAGGAGTTGCAGACCGGGTTGGTCAATTTTGCCATGACCATGAAGCAGCTGATCCACGGCGAAGACTACCGCCAACTGGTGAGTGTGATGGGCTCCATCCCGCAAGCCAATCAGGATCTCTGTGCCGTGTATGAAAGCGGGCCGGCCAAGACCCACCAGGTGCTGGCGGATTATTTGGCGGATGCTGCCAGCCGGGGCCTGATCCAGTGCCCCCAGCCGGTGGAAAGCGCCGAGCTGCTGATTGGTATGATTTGCGGGTTGGATATCCTGCGGATTACCTACCATGTGGAAGTAGAGACTCCGAATGCAGAGCAGGTCAGAGCCTTCGCCCAGCGCCTGGTGAAAGCCTTTATGGCCATGCACGGAGTGTCCTGAGGCCGGTCTGTCGGCAACGCCAAACTTGCCAAGGCCCTGCTCAGTTCCTATCATGCCCGTCCTTCCCCAAACTGCTTCGAAACTGTGCAAGCGTTTCGAACGAACTCAAGAGATTTCACGATGTCGGACGGCAATCAACAACACCTTCGTAGCATCCGCAGCTTCGTGATTCGTGGCGGACGCATGACTACCGGTCAGCAGAAGGCCTATGACGCGCACTGGCCGGAGAAAGGCCTGACGGTAGAGCAGGGCGTGCCGGATTTTGCGCAAGTCTTCGGCCGCGAAGCGCCTTTGATTCTGGAAATCGGCTTTGGCATGGGCGGCTCTTTGCTGGAGATGGCCAAGTTCGAGCCGGAAAAGAACTTTATTGGCATTGAGGTGCATCTGCCGGGAGTGGGCGCCTTGCTGAAAGGCATGAGCGAGGAGGGGGTCGATAACATCCGCATTTACCATGCCGATGCGAACCTGGTGATCGACCACTGCATTCCCGATGGCTCTTTGGAGCGCGTACAGCTCTTCTTCCCGGATCCCTGGCATAAAAAGCGCCACCACAAGCGGCGCCTGGTGCAGCCGGAGTTTGTGGAGCGGATCCGCAAGAAGCTGCGGGTCGGCGGCCTGTTCCATATGGCCACGGACTGGGAAAACTATGCCGAGCACATGATGGAAGTCATGTCGGCAGCGCCCGGCTATGAAAACGTCGCCGGGGCCGGCCAATACTCACCACGGCCCGATACCCGCCCGGTTACCAAATTTGAAAAGCGCGGCGAGCGCCTGGGACACGGGGTGTGGGACCTGATCTTCCGGCGGGTCGAGTAAGTCGCCTCCCTTTCCAGTGTAGGGGCGGACCCAGGTGTCCGCCCGAAATTCTCCGACATCTCAGTGTAGTCAAAGGGCTTTCGAAACCCCAGGGCAGCCACCTGGGTCTGCCCCTGCCATTGGATAATGGCCTGCTCCAGGGCTGCAGGCTCCCTGAAATCCCCCGGCTTCAATAAGGAACCCGGTCCGGATGGGCGGCCCAGCGTTCCATCACCTGACGGCCTTCGCCGGGCAGATCCTGCTGAATGGGCAGCTGGCGGGCCTCGACAGGCGCCACCAGTTCCCGGTAGAGAAAGTCGTCGTCAAAGCCGACTGCGGCGGCATCGTAACGGTCTGCTGAAAACACAATCCGCTCTATCCGGGCCCAGTAAGCTGCCGCCAGGCACATGGGGCAGGGCTCACAGCTGGTGTAGAGGGTGCTCCCCGTCAACTCCCAATGGTTGAGATAACGGCTGGCATCGCGGATGGCGACCATTTCCGCATGGGCGGTAGGATCCTTGGTTTCCAGGACGCGGTTGGCGCCCCGGCCGATGATCTGGCCGTCGCGGACAATCACCGCCCCAAAGGGGCCGCCCGCCAATGAGGTGGTATTGGCATCGGCCAACCGCAAGGCTTCCCGCAAGAAATCATGCTCGGTCACTTGGCTCATATTCAGGCTCCTTCTTCCTTGAGCGGGCCCTCAGGCCCTCAGTCAGGGGTTAGCGCTGGCTAAAGCGCAGATAAAGCCCAAAGACACCACAAATCAGCAGATAACACCAGCCGAATATCAATAGGCCGAATTTGATGGAGGCGCACCAGAAGGCGAGCTGGGTATGGAACAGGGTGAGCTTGCCGGCCAGGATCTGAAGCAGGGCCAGGTTCTCCACCAGGTCACAGAGGCCGGCCAGAATAAAGCCGCCAATCAGCAGGTATTTGACGGGGCTATCGATCAGGCGGGTCAGGAAGACAAAAAGCACCACATAGCTAACCAGGAAAGGGAAGTCCAAAAGTAGTGACCAGATGGCGTAGCGGATGCCTTCCAGACCCCAGCTGTCGAGAATCAGGTGGGCCTTGTCGGGCGTGGCGGCCAGCTCCAGGCTGATGATGCCCTGGGGCGCGGCAGCTGTAGCCAATTGCTGGTCGAGCCAAACCAGGGCAGCCGCCAGGATCAGCGTGGCCACAGCCGCCAGATAGAAGAACCATTGGAAGCGACGAACCTGCATCGAGCCTCTCCAGGCAGTCCTTGCTGCGCTAAGTCGTCAAATGTGAATGCGCCCCTGTCGTCGGGCTTGAGTCGATGGGGCTGGCCGCGGTACAAGCAAGAGCTTTCAGCCGTCAGTCCGAGATGAACTGGGCCAGCACCTCATTCAAATACCGGAATCCCTGCGGTGTGGCCTGCAGGCGGGTGTGATCCATCCAGCCCCGCTGGCGTGTTTCCGACAGGGTGGGTTCTAGGGTAGCCAAAGGAAGCCCGCCGCGCTGTACGTACAAGTCTTCATCCACGCCGGCGGTCAGGCGCAGGGCGTTCATCAGAAACTCAAAGGGCATGTCGGCGGGCTGGATCGCCTCTGAGCCGGCCCGATATTGGCCCAGGCGAGACAGGTAATGGGTGGGATTGCGGGTTTTCCAGCTGCGCACGACTTCCTGGCGCTCCTGCCAGGTAATCTTGCCGTGGGCGCCGGCGCCAATGCCCAGGTAGTCGCCAAACTCCCAGTAGTTAAGGTTATGACGGGCTTGTCGACCTGGCCGGGCATAGGCCGACACCTCATACTGGTGCAGCCCGTTGGCGGCCAGGAGTGCCTGCCCTTGCTCCTGGATCTCCCAGAGGATGTCGTCTTCCGGCAGCTGTGGCGGGCGGCTGTAGAACTCGGTGTTGGGCTCGATGGTGAGCTGATACCAGGACAGGTGCTGGGGGCCGTGGCTGAGCGCGACTTTCAGATCCTCCAGGGCCTGCTCCGGTGTCTGGTCCGGCAGGCCGTGCATCAGGTCCAGGTTGAAGTTGTCGAAGCCGGCGGCCTGGGCCTGGTCGATGGCACGCCGGGCTTCCGTGCCGGAATGGATGCGTCCCAGGTGTTGCAGCTGTTTATCGTGAAAGCTCTGGATGCCGATGGACAAGCGGTTGATGCCTGCCTGGCGAAAGCCCCGGAACTTGTCCTGTTCGAAGGTGCCCGGGTTGGCCTCCAGGGTGATTTCGATGTCCTTACGAAAGGGTACCCGTGCCTCGACACCTTGCAGGATGCGCTCCAGGGCTTGGGCGCTGAACAGGCTCGGTGTGCCACCGCCAAAGAAAATGGAAGTGAGGGCCCGGCCTTGCACGGCGTCCAGGTCGGCTTCCAGGTCCTGCAGCAGGGCGTCCACATATTCCTGCTCCGGCAGCCCATCGCGCACGGCGTGGGAGTTGAAGTCGCAGTATGGGCATTTGCGCACACACCAGGGAATGTGCACGTAAAGGCTGAGCGGTGGCAGTTCCTGGAAGTGGAAATCAGACATGGTATTGGGCGATCTGCTCCATCAGCTGACGCAGGGCCTTGCCCCGGTGGCTTTGCTGGTTTTTCTGTTCCGCTGGCAGCTCCGCCACGCTACAGCCGGAATCCGGCAGCCAGAACAGGGGATCGTAGCCAAAGCCGCCCGTACCACGGGGCTCCGTCAGAATACTGCCCTCCCAGCTACCGTGGCAGATCAGCGGCGTCGGATCCTGGGCGTGGCGCATCAGCACCAGTACACAGTGGTAGCGGGCTGAACGCTGAGCTTGGGGAACCTCTTTCAAGGCCTCCAGCAGCTTTTGGTTGTTTTCCTCATCCTTGGCGCCTTCGCCGGCATAGCGGGCGGAAAAGACGCCGGGCGCACCCTGCAGGGCGTCCACTTCCAGGCCGGAGTCATCGGCCAGGGCGGGCAGGCCGCTGGCGGCGCTGGCATGGCGGGCCTTGAGGATGGCATTCTCCACGAAGGTGAGCCCGGTTTCCTCAGCAGGCTCGATGCCCAGTTCGTCCTGGGTGAGGATCTCGATGTTGTGGGGAGCCAGCAGTTCGCTGAACTCCTTGAGCTTGCCCTTGTTACTGCTGGCGAGCACGATCTTGCGCATAGGGGTTCCTCAGTCGGCAAACAGGGTCTTGGAAAAGCGGATCGCCATGGGCGGCTGGCCGGGGTCACCCAGTACCCGAACGGTAAAGATCAGCGGATCGTTCTCACTGAAGTGGAAGTCCGCCAGATAATAGATGGCCGGTCCTTCCACAATGCGGCGAAACGCCAACCGGGTCTGTTGCTGCACCTGGTTGGTGACCTCGCCTTCCAGGGCTGCCGCGACCGGTGTGGGCAGGCCACCTTCCGGATTTTTCTTCAGCACGGCAATGTTCACTACGCCGATTGCCCGGCTCCGATTGATATTGTATTGCCGGGCCACTTCGGGCTGCAGGAAGGTGCTGTTGAACACGTTGTAGTGAATTTCATAGTCGCCAAACACCTGCTTCTGCTCGGCCTGGGCCGTGGTCAGTAAACAGAGGCTGAACAGGGCCAGTGCCCATTTGAAACGGGAAGCGAAGGAATACATCTCAGCTCCTTGGATCAGGGGATCAATGAAAATCGGATTGGCCGGTATTGTGGCATGAACTGGCGGTGGGGGGTAAGGTTTTGCTGGAAGGAATGGGGCCCGGGCATTGCGGCCAAGGGAAGTTGGCTGCTACCTTACTGATAGCCTATAGCGAATATCCGTTGAGAACCATGCAGCAGTTCAGCGATAGCGAATCCGAAAAAATTGCCCTGGAGCACCAGGCCGCGCGCCTGTTTATGCGCAGCTATGAGCGCCAGACCGGGAAGAGGATTCGCCATATCTGGCACAACCCGCCGCGCAGGCCGGATGTCTCCTGTTTGTTGGAGGGGGAGCGTCTGGATCTGGAAATTGCCCATCTCTATGGCTCCGAGCAGGAAGCCATGCACTTGCTGGGGCGGGAGTTGAGCGAGCATACCCGACAGGAGCTGGAAGCCTTGGACCGGGTGGAGGACGCCCACTCCCGGCTGATTGAGGCGCTTAACCGGATTCTCGCCAACAAGGCCCTGAAGTACTACCAAAGCCGCCGGGTCTGGCTGGTGATCCGCAATGTCCATCCGGCTTGGACGGCGGAGGAGATCAGCGCTTCGCTGCATCAGATCGAGATTCCGCCAGAGCACCCTTTCGAGCAGATCTGGATCGTGGGGGACATGCAGGGCAAAAGCGGGATTGTGCAGCTCTATCCGCGCCCCCTTGAGGGCTAGAGGGCCGTCTTAACGAATTAGCCCTACAGCCCTCAAGGGCCAGGCGATGGTTAGCGGGTGACCCGATAAATGGCAATCTGCCCCAGCAGGTTCGGCCAAAGGTCGATGGGCAGGGTGTGGCGGTGCTCGCTATCCATCACGACGCGGTTGAGGATCTTGAAGTTGCGTTCCTTGCAGAAGTTTTCGAAGTCCTTCACCGTACACAGGTGAATGTTGGGGGTGTTGTACCAGGTGTACGGCAGGGCCTTGGACACCGGCATCTGCCCCTTGCGCAGCAGGTAGAAACGTAGCTTCCAGTGGCCGAAGTTGGGGAAGGCGATGATGCCTTCCTTGCCCAGGCGCAGCATTTCACTGAGCATGATGTCCGGGTGGCGTACCGCCTGCAGGGCCTGGGACATCACCACCGTGTCGAAACTGCCGGTGCGGAAGTTGGACAGGCCTTTGACGTCCAGGTCCTGCTCGATCACGTTGACTCCCTTACGGATACATTCGGTGATCTTGGCCGGGTTGATCTCCAGCCCGTAGCCTTGCACCTGCTTGTGGGTTTTCAGGTAATGCAGCAGGGTGCCGTCGCCACAGCCCAGGTCCAGCACGCGGGAACCGGGCGTGATCCACTTCTGGATAATGTCTAGATCCGGACGCATTTACAGCTCCTCCGCGATACGGTTCATATAGCCGGCGAACACGTCCATGTAGCGGGGGGACGGAATCAGGAAAGCATCATGGCCATGGGGGGATTCGATCTCCGCATAGGTGACATCCTTGCGGGCATCCACCAAGGCGTTGACGATCTCCTCGGAGCGCTCGGGCGAGAAACGCCAGTCGCTGGTGAAGGACACCACCAGGAAGTTGGCCCGGGCATTCTCCAGGGCTGCCGTCAGGTTGTCGCCGTATTCCCGGGCGGGGTCGAAGTAGTCTAGGGCGCGGGTCATCAGCAGGTAGGTGTTGGCATCAAAGTTCTTGGAGAAACGCTCACCCTGGTAGTGCAGGTAGCTTTCGACCTGGAACTCGGCTTCCAGGCCAAACTTGAAGGCCTGGTCCCGCAGTTCACGGCCAAACTTCTCACCCATGGACAGGTTGGAGAGGTAGGTAATGTGGCCGACCATGCGGGCAATTCCCAAGCCTTTGGCCGGGAAGGTGTTGTGCTCGTAGTAGCGGCCGCCGTGGAAATCCCGGTCGGAAGTGATCGCCTTGCGGGCCACTTCGTTAAAGGCAATGTTCTGGGCGGACAGCTTGGGTGCCGAGGCAATCACCAGGGCATGGGCAACCCGCTCCGGATAGTCGATGGACCACTGCAGCGCCTGCATGCCTCCCAGGCTGCCACCCACCACGGCTGCCCAGCGCTGGATGCCCAGGTGGTCGGACAGCTGCGCCTGGCTGGCCACCCAGTCCTTCACGGTCACTACGGGGAAGTCGGGGCCGTAATGCTTGCCGGTTTCCGGGTTGATGGTGTTGGGGCCGGTGCTGCCGTTGCAGCCACCGATGTTGTTGAGGCAGACCACAAAGAACTTGGTGGTATCAATGGGCTTACCGGGGCCGATTGCCGAATCCCACCAGCCGGGCTTCTTGTCGTCCATGCTATGGTAGCCGGCGGCATGGTGATGGCCGCTCAGGGCATGGCAAATCAGCACCGCGTTGCTTCGGTCGCGGTTAAGCTCTCCATAGGTTTCATAGACGATTTCATAAGACGGCAAGGTTTTTCCACAGACCAGCTCTAGCGGTGTGTTGACCGTCAGCTTCTGGGGTATGACGATTCCTACGGAATCCGGGGGGATGACATCGGGCATCTCAGTCGGTAAACATCCTTAAAAGATTACGGAATATCGCAGTGTAAACAGCGTGCCTGGGGGAAGCAATATTTCATTGGGTTGTCGCGACACCCTACGGTTACGGAAAACCTGGCCAGGGTTGGCGCGGCTGGCCCTTGATCAGGCAAGCGATAGCCTGAGGGGCTTGGCTACCGGGCAAAGCCTTCCTGGATACCGTGCAGGGCGCTCTCCGTTGCAGTGCGGAGAGCTCTTGTTTCTGTTAGTGCTCTCGGTTTCTGTTAGGGCTCTCGGTTTCTGTTAGGACTCTCAGTTTCTGTTATAGTGCCAGGCCTCCCTGTTGGATGTTGGCAGCTCCCTGGTGGCGGTGCATTGTTGTGTACCGCGCTAGTGCCAGGCCGGGCGTGACATTGGTTTCCTGTAGTCTGGGCTCCCTTCATGAACCAAGTTCCTCTTGCTTCGTCATTTCAGACGACGTTGCCGGTGATGTTTGGCTATATCCCCATGGGCATGGCGTTCGGCCTGCTGATGGCCAATGCCGATTACCCCTGGTACGTCGCGACCTTGATGGGGTTGTTTATCTATGCCGGTGCCGCTCAATTCCTGGCAGTCGGCCTGCTGGCCGCCCAGGCGGGCTTGCTGGAAGTGGCGGTGGCGACTTTTTTGTTGAACTCCCGCCATATTTTCTATGGCCTGTCGTTGATGCATCGCTTCAAGGCCCGGGGCTGGCGGCGCTTTTACCTGATCTTCGGCCTGACGGACGAAACCTTTTCTTTGCTTACTTCCCAGCCCTATCAGCCGGGCCAGGATGAAACCCGCGCCCAGTTGCAGATGACGGCGCTCAACCAGAGCTATTGGGTGGTGGGCTGTACCCTGGGAGCACTGCTGGGCCAAGCCATCGAGTTTGATACCACAGGGCTGGAGTTCACCTTGCCGGCTCTTTTTATCGTGCTGGTGATCGAGCAGTATCGCAGCGTGCGCCGGTTGTTTCCCTTTGCTATTGCCGTGGTTGCGGCTGTGGTCACCTTTGTTCTGGGTGGCGCCGAACAAATGCTGCTGATTTCCATCGCGCTGGCCCTGAGCCTGCTGTTGCTGGGCCGCCGGGCGGGGGTGACTCCATGAGCTGGTATCTGGTGGGTTTTATTGCGGTTATGGCCTTGGCAACCTGCCTGACCCGGGCGTTGCCGTTTCTCCTGTTCCGGCGGGGCGGAGACCATCCGTTGATGGCCTACATCGGGCGCTATTTGCCCCCGGCGATCATGCTGCTCTTGGTAATCTACTGCATGCAGGCGGTGGACTTCACCGAGCCACCCTATGGTGCGCCGGAGTTACTGGCATCAGGTATGGTGGTGGCCGTTCACTTGCTGTGGCGCAACTCGCTGATCAGCATCGGTACCGGCACTGCACTTTATATGTATCTGGTGCAGTCCGGCCTGTTGGTGTAAGTGGCCACGCTCAAAAGAGCTGCGGCGTTGTTGCAGGCGCGATGGGGGCAGTCATCGCGCCGGTCCTTTGGTGAGATAAGGCGGACTAGCCCGTCAGCCCGGTCAGATTGACCACTTTCTGCGCCCGGAGCGCAGGGGCGGGCTTGCGAATACGGCGCTGGATCTGTTCCGCCATGAACATTTGCTTCTCAGTTTCCTGAATCAGCTGCTCCAGCTTGCGGGTTTGCGAGCGGGTGTCCTTGGCGGTACGGGCCAGTTCCTTGAGGCGGCGGATCTGGTGCTCCAGCATCTGCTTCTGTTCCAGGGTGTGCTGCATGATGGGCAGCAGGGCTTCCTGGGGCCAGCGTTCGCATTCTTTGCGGATGGCGCCGTGCAGTTTGCGGGCTTCATTGACCAGGGTGCTGAAGAACTGCTTGATGACGAGGGTTTGCTCGGTCATCAGGGTTTTCGGGTTGCGCTGGAACTTGGCCGCTTGCTCTCGCAGGATTTTGAGGTCGCGGATTTGGCGCTCGATCTTGAATACCGGCGGCTTCAGATGCCGGGTACGGGTGTCGGAGGAATAGCGGCCATAGATGGAGGCCACCATCTTCTGGGCCAGCTTGGCCTCGTGCACCAGATGGGCGATATCGTCTTCCAGGGCATCGAAGAAGCTGCCCATGGTGCGATACATGCCCAGGGTGGTCCAGCTGCTCATCAGTTGCTGGCGAGCCCGTTGGGTGTGCTCGTCGAAGCGCTCGGGCCGGAACAGGTTGTCGAGAATACGGGCCTGGGACTGCATCAGCCGGCGGCTGGAGCGCAGGGTGATCAATTTCTTATAGTAGTAGTCGTAGTCTTCCTGGGTGCGTTCGGTGAGTTCTTTCAGGAGCTCCTTGCTGACACCCCGTGCGGACAGCTCTTCCAGGCGCTCCTTGAGAAGCTCTACGCGGCCCTGGAGAATGGCTTGGCTGTTTTGCAGCATACCCAGGATGTCGGCCACCAGGGTGTGGGTCAGGAGGCGCTCTTTTTGGGCCAGGATGCGCTTGCTGATGAGGTCTTCCAGTTCCGGCAGGCGGCTGCGGCTCAGCAGGTTCTTGTCGTCGCGAACCTTTCCGGTTAGGGCCTGTTTGGCGGAGACCAGCATGACCTCCTCCCGCTTCAGGCCCAGTAGTTCGGCGGTCTTGCGATGGACCTGGGAGATGGCCTCCTGGGTGTGCTGCTCGCCCTGGATGTCGTCCCAGAGCATGTCGATCTTGTTCAGGACTGCGAAGCGCCCCGCCCGATGATCACTGTCCGTGGTGGCAATGAAGTTGTTCCAGATGGCCAGGTCGCTGGCGGTCACGCCGGTATCCACGCTCAGCAGGAAAATGACTGCATGGGCGTTGGGGATCATGCTGATGGTCAGTTCCGGCTCAGAGCCTAGGGCATTGAGGCCCGGGGTATCGAGAATGCGCAGGCCCCGCTCCAGCAGTGGGTTTTGCAAGCTGATCAGGGCATGGCGCCAGGCCGGGATAATCACATGGTGGGAGTTTTCCGGGTCATAGTCCAAGGCTTCGTCCTGAAAACCCAGGGCCCGGGCCTCTTCCACAGGAACGGACTTGGTACGGCTCACTTCGGCCAGGGAGGCCTTCATGGCTTCGGGGCTGGAGATATCCAACGGGTAGTGGATCCAGTGCTCCCGGTTCTGACGGAACTCGGACAGGCTCTTTTCGGAGGTGCGGGTCTCGATTGGCAGCAGGCGCAGGTAATTGGCCTGGCTTTCCTGGTCATAGAACAGCTCGGTGGGGCACATGGTGGTGCGCCCGGCCTGGGAGGGCAGCATCCGCTGGCCGAAATCGGCAAAGATAAGCGCGTTGATGAGCTCGGTCTTGCCGCGGGAGTATTCGCCCACGAAGGCGATGGTCAGCTCGTCGTCCCGCAACAGGTCCAGACTACGGTGGAGCTTGCGCTTCAGGTCGTCGGAGTGGAGCTGGCTTGCCTCCAACCAACTGCTGTAGCGCTCGATTTCCCGGATCAGGTTGTGTTTCCAGAGGTGGTAGCTTTCCACTTGCTGCGTCAGACGGCTCACGCTCATACGATCCTCTCGCTTTTCCACTTCAGGGCCTGGTTGTCAGGCTCTTGGCAGATACTCCCAGACGGCTGACCGGCCAGAATGCAGACCGTACTAACGATCGGCATGGTTAATTAATGAACAGTGCGATGCAGGAAACAATAAGTTACCTGGTTAGGAACCGCTAGGCGCCAAAGGTAACAAAATGTTACTTCAGGTAGGGCTTTAGTATCTCTGGGAGCTGGGTCACATTTCGGATGGCGAGTCGCTTGGTACGGGAAGTTTCGCCACTGACGAGCTCCACATCCTGCTGGCGGACCTGGCACAGCTTGGCAAGAAACTGGATCAGATGCTGGTTGGCCTTGCCGTCTACCGGCGGGGCGGTTATGCGGATCTTGAGAGCGTCCCCGTGCAGGCCGACGATTTCGTCGGCCCGGGCCTTGGGTTGGAGGTGGCAGTTCAGGACCAGCAGTCCGTCGCGCAGCTCAACAGGATTGGCCATGATTCAGAACCAAAAACGGGGCAGGCCCACGGCATGGGCCAAGTGGGAGATCACGACCTGAAGCACATTGATCACCAGAAACAGCAAAATTGGCGACAGGTCCAGTCCGCCCATGGGAGGGAGCAGGCGGCGGAAGGGCCGCATCACCGGCTCGGTGATCTGGTGCAGAAGCTGTACTGCCGGGTGATAGCTACGGGGGGCAACCCAGCTCAGGATGATCATGGCAATTACCGCCCAGAAGTAGATCTGCACCAGCAGGTTCAGGACGATGACGGCCGACCAGGCGATGTAGGGCACAATGGCGACCGGTGCTCCGGCCAGCAGGCTGATGAAGGAGAAAACCAGGGTCTGGAGCAGGATGGCCAGTACCAGGGATGCGCCATCGAAAGCGCCGATGCCTGGCACGATCTTGCGGATCGGCCTGACCAGAGGGTTGGTGGCCTTGACCACGAATTGGGAAATAGGGTTGTAGAAATCCGCACGGGACAACTGAAACAGGAAGCGCAACAGGACAATGGTGATGTAAAAGGTTGTTAGCAGCTTCAGTGACGAAACAAGGATCTCGGTCAGCATGGTTTGGATGATTCCTAGGTTTTTGTCCGCCCGGCAAGGCAGGCCTGCCGGGTTTTGATCAGATAATGGGGTGATTCCTTTCTGATTTCCAGTGCCCCTAAAGTCAAGATGAAGCGCCCAATTGCTGCGCTAACTCCTCGGAACGCTTGGCGGCAGCCTTAATTGCCCGGTCAAACATCTCTCTCAGACCATCTTTCTCGAAGGACTCGATGGCACGTTCGGTGGTGCCCCCGGGCGACATGACCTTCCGCTTCAGCGTGGCGGGATCGTCATCGCTTTGCAAGGCCATGGTGGCCGCACCCAGCATGGTTTGCATGCTGAGCCGGCGGGCTGTTGCTGCCGAGAGACCCGCGCGGACTCCTGCGGCTTCCATGGCTTCCAGAATCAGGAAGAAGTAGGCCGGGCCGCTGCCGGAGACGGCGGTGACCGCGTGCAGGTCTTTCTCTTCACTGACCCACTCGGTGAGGCCAATGGCTTGGAACATGGTCTCTGCGGCGGCTTTCTGGGTCTCGGTGACCAAGGGGTTGGCATAGAGCCCGGAGGCGCCTACGCCCACCAAGGCGGGAGTATTGGGCATGCAGCGCACAATCGCCAGGTTGCCGCCGAGCCAGGCATCAATGGAGCTGATTTGGATGCCGGCAGCAATGGAAATGATTAAGGGACGGCGCTGCTGCACTGCGTCGCGGATTTCCTCGCACACGGAGCGCAATACCTGGGGCTTGACGCTTAGGAACAGGATATCGCAGTCAGCCACGGCGCTGATGTTGTCATCCAGGGCATTGATGCCGTGCTCCGCCTGCAGTCGGGCAAGCTGATCCTTGTCTACATTGGTGGCGTTCAACTGGGTAGGAGAGATGCCGCCACGGATCAGGCCGCCGATGATGCTCGTCGCCATGTTGCCGGCGCCGATGAAAGAGATTTTTTGGGTTAGGTTCATGAGTTCTCCGTTAATCGCAGGCAAGCACATTAGGTTCCCTCTCCCTTTTGGGGCGAGGGGAATTTTACGGATTGTTCTTGGCCGGACGCGGTCCAAACAGCGCAGTCCCCACCCGTACAATGGTCGAACCTTCAGCAATGGCCGCTTCCAGGTCATCCGACATGCCCATGGATAAGGTGTCCAGGGCCGGATATTGCTCTTTCAACTGCTCAAACAAGGCCTTCATGCGGGCAAAAGCCTGGCGCAGAGAGGCTTCGCCCTGATCCGGGTCCGGAATGCACATGAGGCCACGCAGGCGCAGGTGGGGCAAGGTGGCGACTAGCGCGGCCAGTTGGGGGACTTGTTCCGGTGTCACGCCTGACTTGCTGGCTTCGTGGTCAATGTTGACCTGCAGGCACACATTGAGAGGCGAAAGCGCTGACGGGCGTTGGGCATTGAGACGCTCGGCGATCTTGGCCCGGTCCAGGCTGTGGACCCAGGTGAAATGTTCGGCGATGAGTCGGGTTTTGTTGGACTGGATGGGCCCGATAAAGTGCCAAACGATATCGTGCTCCGGCAAGGACTGGATCTTGTCCACGCCTTCCTGTACATAATTCTCGCCAAAATCCCGCACGCCCAGTTGGTAGAGGGCGTCGATCTCGCTGGCGGAGCGGGTTTTGCTGACAGCCAGCAGTTGCACGGACTGTGGCGCGTGCTGGGCGGTTTCCGTGGCTTTTTGTATTCGATTCCTCACGCTTTGGAGGTTGTCTGCTATGCTGAACATGGACTAAGAGTTTCCGGTCAGGAGGTTTCCTGCTGACGTACAGGTTTTCACACTAGATTCTCAGATCGTCCCCGGTCTTTCGCGCTGACCTGGCACCGCCGGCAACGAACCTGGCAGGGCAGGTGCGTAACTTCCAGCTGAAACCTGTGTTGACCGGAGTGTCAGGCCCAGAGTCTCCTGCGTGGTATTATCGCAGGTTCGTGGGCTGCTGATATTATAACGCTTTCTCTGTTCGATTGTTGTTTCTCGATTGGGGTTCACCATGGATATTACCGAGTTGCTTGCCTTCTCTGCTAAACAAGGCGCTTCCGACTTGCACTTGTCTGCCGGGCTGCCACCGATGATTCGGGTAGACGGCGATGTGCGCCGGATCAATTTGCCCCCGATGGAGCATAAGGAAGTTCATGCGTTGATTTACGACATCATGAACGACAAGCAGCGCAAGGATTACGAAGAGTTCCTGGAAACCGACTTTTCCTTTGAGGTGCCGGGTGTGGCCCGTTTCCGGGTTAACGCCTTTAACCAGAACCGGGGGGCCGGTGCAGTGTTCCGGACCATTCCTTCCAAGGTACTGACCATGGAGGACCTGGGTATGGGGCAGGTGTTCAAGGATATCTCCATGGTGCCGCGGGGCCTGGTGCTGGTGACGGGGCCGACCGGTTCCGGTAAGTCCACGACCCTGGCGGCCATGCTGGACTTCATTAACGACACCCGCTACGACCACATCCTCACCATTGAGGATCCCATCGAGTTTGTGCACGAGTCCAAGAAATGCCTGGTCAACCAGCGGGAAGTGCACCGGGACACCCATGGCTTTAGTGAAGCGCTGCGTTCGGCCCTGCGGGAAGACCCGGATATCATCCTGGTCGGTGAGATGCGGGACTTGGAAACCATTCGCCTGGCGCTCACCGCCGCTGAAACCGGTCACCTGGTATTCGGCACCCTGCACACCACCAGTGCCGCCAAGACCATTGACCGTATCGTGGACGTGTTCCCGGCCGAGGAAAAGTCCATGGTGCGCTCGATGCTGTCCGAGTCCCTGCAGGCGGTTATTTCCCAGACCCTGCTCAAGAAAGTCGGCGGTGGCCGGATCGCGGCCCATGAGATCATGATCGGTACTCCGGCAATCCGGAACCTGATCCGGGAAGACAAGGTGGCACAGATGTACTCGGCCATTCAGACCGGCGCCTCCGTGGGCATGCAGACCCTCGACCAGTGCCTGCTGGGACTGCTGCAGCGGGGCTTGATTACCCGTGAAAGTGCGCGGACCAAAGCCAAGCTGCCGGAAAACTTCTAGCCTTTCCTGTCTCGGGAGATGGCAAGAAAGCAGTTGAACCAGAGATCAGGGTGTTGTCATGGAATTTGAACGTTTACTGAAACTGATGGTGGAAAAGGGCGCCTCGGACCTTTTTATCACGGCGGGCGTACCGCCCAGCATGAAGGTGAACGGCAAGATTGTGCCCGTTACCAAGAACCCCTTGTCGCCGGAGCAGACCCGCGAAACCGTGTTCGGGGTGATGAACGACAAGCAGCGCGCGGAGTTCGAGGAGTCCCACGAAAGCAACTTCGCCATCAGTGCCCGGGGTATCGGTCGGTTCCGGGTCAGCGCCTTTTACCAGCGTAACCTGTGCGGCATGGTGCTGCGGCGTATCGAAACCAATATTCCCAAGATTGAAGACCTGGGTCTTCCGGACATCATCAAGTCCCTGGCGATGACCAAGCGGGGCCTGGTGATGTTCGTGGGGGCCACGGGTACGGGTAAGTCCACTTCGCTGGCGGCCATGATCGGCCACCGTAACCGCAACTCCAAAGGGCATATCATTTCCATTGAAGACCCCATCGAGTTCATTCATCAGCACCAGGGGTGCATCGTGACCCAGCGTGAGGTGGGCCTGGATACGGAAAGCTTCGAGGTGGCCCTGAAAAACACCCTGCGTCAGGCTCCTGATGTCATCATGATCGGGGAGGTGCGGACCCGGGAGACCATGGAATATGCCGTGGCGTTTGCGGAAACCGGTCACCTGTGTTTGTGTACCCTGCACGCCAACAACGCCAACCAGGCCTTGGACCGGATCATCAACTTCTTCCCGCCGGAGCAGCATAACCAGGTCTGGATGGACCTGTCCCTGAACCTGAGGGCGATCCTGGCCCAGCAGCTGGTGCCGACGCCAGATGGCAAGGGGCGCCGTGCGGCGATTGAGGTCCTGCTTAATACGCCCCTGGCGGCAGACTTGATCCGCAAAGGCGAGGTGCACAAGCTCAAGGAGCTGATGAAACGTTCCACCGACATCGGCATGCAGACCTTCGACCAGGCGCTGTACGATCTGTACAGCCAAGGGGAGATTACCTACGAAGATGCACTGGCGTATGCGGATTCCGCCAACGACCTGCGCTTGCTGATCAAGCTGGGGGCCGAAACCAATGCGTCCAAGCTCAATGCCAAGGCCGACAAGCTGAGCCTGAGCGACGATCTGGACCTTTAACCCCTGTTGAGCCGGGGCAGCCTGGGCTGCTCCGGCTTTTATTTTCCCGGGCGATGCTCTCTAAGTGTTGCTTCTCTTTCGGTATCGCCCGGCTTTTCGTTCCTCTTGCCTAAGAAATCCCCTCCAATCCCTAGAAGTGCCAGGCCAGGCCTGCGCTCAGATTCCACTGCTTCCATTCCACCTCATTGAGCGGGCTATAAGCCGTGGCAACCTGAGGTTCTACGAAGTGGAGCCGGTCGATACCATCCTCCATCCGAAACTTCTCCCAATCCAGATGCAACCGCAATTGCCAGCGGGGTGTGAGTTCATAGCCATAGGCCAGCTGTAGTCGATAGCCGTGGCCGTCATTGGTTTCATGCTCGAAGCTGTTGGGCTGGGCGAAGTCAGTGCGCAGGTTCCAGGTGGCGACGGCATCGTACTTGGGCAAGTGATACTCCGCCCGCAGTTTCAGGGTATGACGGGGTAAGGGGGCCAGCTGGGCTTCCAGGCCGAACCAGAGGCTGCGCCATTCGGTTTCATAATGGCTGTCCAGGCCCGCAAAACGGCCCGGTGGGGGCGGTATGAAATCGCCATTGGGAACCGAGACCACCTGGGTGCCATCGATAAAGTTAATTTTCTGCTCCCGGTAGTCATAGCCCATCAGGGGGCTGAGGGAAAGCCATTGGGTGATCGGCACCTGATAGCCAAATGCCAAAGACAGGCGGCCCACATGGTCTCCGTCTACCCGGGCGGTGGAGAGGCTGACCAGGTCGGTGCGGTGGTCGCCGAGCCAGTCCCGGTCTTGGGCATCGCCCTGGCGGATGCTGCCAAACTGGATGCTGCTTTCCAGAATCAGGCGGGTCTGGGGGGTGTGTTCGTATTCCAGGCGCACGCCCAGTTCGCCGGTCACCAGTTCCAGGTCCTCATAGTCCAACTGGGACAACACATCGGGGCTGCCGGTGGGATGGGCAATGTTCCAGCTCAGCTCGCCCTGGCCGTAGCCGGGAGTCAGCCAGACCTGCACCTGGGTTGCGCCCGGGGAGGCATTCTGGGCGAAGCCGGTGACAGGTGCCAGAGCTAGAGACAGGGCAAAGAGCGCGGTTGGCTTTTGATAATTCATTTCCCTTCCTTGGTGTGGGATCCCATGGATTATCCGGACTGAGTGGCTGGTGAAGCATCGGCGGGAGGATTATAAAGGCCTGGAGTCGGATGGTGGTGACGATCTTTCAGGGATGTGAAGAAGGCACCAAAGTCTGGTGACGCAAGGCTGGCCCTGGCCCTGACTTGGCCCGGCAATTGGTTTAGTCTTTAAGAAGATGGGCCGGTATGGGAAAGGGCTTTATGAGTGAAAGCGTTCAATGGCTGCTGATTGTCGCAGGACTCTGCGTCAGTGGTATTCTGATTTTGTTTATCATTCGTCAGTTACGCCTGCTGCGCAGTGCGCGGCAGGATCGGGATGCACGTGAAGCCCGCCACAGCCGTCAGCGCCTGCATTTGGTGGAGAGTATCCAGGTGCTAGCGCGTACCATGCTGGAAGACCAGGTGGAGCTGTCGGAAGGCTGTATCCGGATCAAGGTGCTGCTGGATAACGTGGCGCCGGAGTTGAACGAGGATCCGCGCTTCCAGATCTTTCAGAAGATGTATGAGTCCATGGAGCACATG
>Ga0209075_1001378_pt1 | contig 22837 bp, 17 predicted proteins | sample Stecom2011_FD_187523 | JGI IMG/M metagenome (GOLD analysis project Ga0209075, IMG submission 187523) | Agricultural soil microbial communities from Utah to study Nitrogen management - Steer compost 2011 (SPAdes) (version 2) | ecosystem: Environmental > Terrestrial > Soil > Agricultural land...
TCACCCCAAACGCGCCCGAGGCGGGCTCCGGGTAGCGATAGTGAAAATAGTTAAGAAATTCCTCCACGCGCACCCGCTCCGGCTCGATCGCATAGCCTTCGTTGATCATCCGGCGCGCCAGCGTATAGGAGCCGGTGTCCACGTCGATGCTAAAGGTCGACAGCGCATCTTCGGCCACCAGCGTCATCGGGTTGACTTCGCCTGCGGGCCGCTGGGTGCGCGCCGGGGGCGTCGCCACCAATTCGTCGGGTCCAAGCGGCGGCGCCGGGCGAACCGGGGTCGCAGGCTTGTCCGAGCGCTCGGGGCCGGGGACGATCGCCCCGGCATTGGGTTTTACCGAACTTTGCATCTTCTTTTTTACCTGGCGCGTCTGGCGCGATTTATTGATGATCTCGATATCTTCCCCCCGATTATCACCGGTCTCGGGCGCTTTGGTGGGGGCAGACGGCGCTTCTGGAGGCAGTGCTTCGGGAGGCGGCGTTTGGCGGTGCGTCGGAATTTTTGGGGGTCGATAATCATAACTGCCGCCCCCGCCAAACGTGACATCATGGGTGACCATCTGATTGGCCGACACAAACTTTGTCTTAACCGGCTCCTCCTTCCAGATGATCACGCCGATCATAACCGCCCCGATGCTCGCCAAAATCATCATAATGCGCATGAGCGAAAATTTAGGCATACGGTTTCCTGGCACGCGAGGGTCGCGAATATCGTGTCAATGAGGTGAAGCGTCGGCCCTCAATCCTAATGGCGCACCGCGCGGATCGCAACGCCCGGGATGCCCGCCAGAATCGCATCGTCCTCAAAGGACAAAAAAGCCGGACGCTCCCAAGGAGCGCCCGGCTTATTCAGTTCTTATGCGCGCCGACTCAGTCGTCGTTTCGCCGACCGGCGTTGACTGTGACGCTTTCGGCTTCGACATCGGCGAATTCGGCGTCAAAAACGCCGCTAATCGGGGTCTTTTGCGCGAATTTCTCGACCAGAAATGCCTCGAGGTTTGCCAACTTCGCCAGCGTCTCCGGGGTCGCGCCCAGGCCGAATTTCAGCGCGTAATCGTCGCCCTCACCCAGGCCGTGGCGCATGCGCACGACATGCTCTTCTTCGGGGCTGAGCATCGCCATGGCCGGCGTCGGAGCGTCCTGGGTGACGGTGGTTGCCGTGGTTGCGCGCTGTTCGTTCTTTTCGTTCGTCAATGTAGCTCCCTCACCTTTCCAAGTCGCAGCCACCGCAGCTTGGCATATCAGTCAACAGTTTATTTAAATTACAAATAGCAACGCGTGCTATCGAAGTCATCTGCCATACTTATAGGCCGAGCAGGGCGATGGCGCAAATTTTTGTCCGTCGATTTTGGCGAAATCTTTTTCTTTGCACGCCCCATCTTTGGGTAAACACCCGAAATGACGGGTTTATTTGCGATAAAATCCGGGACTTCCCAGCCTCAGGAGCACGCCAAGGCCGGTCTTGGCGGCGTAGACAAGGTAAACACCCAGGAAGAGATAGACAAACCAGCGTGACCCGTTGAAGGCCTTGAGCCCGTCGGCCAGCGCCAGGTAGACAAACCAGGAGGGATAATGAATCAGCCAGGCGGCGAAGCTCTGCACCCCCCACAGAATGCGGGCGAGCGCCCCGCTGGGGACCTCACCTTTTCGCCGCGCGGATTCCCCCGGCTTGATGTCTCGCCCGGCATACTCCGGGCGGCGCACGAAGTTGGTCAACGAGGTCGCAATCGACACCAGCGCCATGCCCGCAAGCCCCACCAGGAGCCAGCGCGGGTCGTCTTCGATAAGCCACAGGCGTGTCGCAAATGCGCCGACCAGGATCAGCGCCTTGACCTCGTCGATCAAAAAATCGAGGTACGCACCGACCTCCGAGGTCATCGCCTTGAGCCGGGCGAGTTGGCCGTCGGCACAGTCGAGCAGGTAGGCAAATTGCAAAAGCGCGGCCGCCAGCAGCATCCCGCCCCAGCCGGGCAGCGCGATGAGCACCGCCGCAACGCCCAGAAAACTAAATGCCCCCAGAAATGTGACCTGATTCGGGGTGATCGGCGTCGCCCGCAAAAAATAGATCAGCAGCGCCGCCAGGGGGCGCGCGACCCAGATATTCCAAAAAATATCTTGTTCCTTGCGCGAGTTGCGGTAGATCCCCACCACCTCGGCGAAGAAGCCAGTGGGTTCACTTATTTTCGGCGCTTGTTCGGAAGTCATAAAACATCATCATCGAGTAGAAGATCACCGCGGCCAGGCGCAGCGTGCTTAACGATTTTCGAGCCAGAACCTAGCACCGCCCCGGGCGAATGGGAAATCATTTGCACGCGCCGTGCCCATGCCTTCGTTGCCCCAAATGACACTTTATTCGTCCGCGGCTACGCAATCATTTCATAGCTATGCAATTATTTCATAGCTCGCACTTTCTCGACACCCGTCGAGGGGCGCGCAAAAGCACTTTGATGGATAATTTAATTGGTTCAACTCTTGCACATGATCTATGATGATGGTGAAACATCTCCTAGAGACCTCTCGACATGAAGCGACGCCCATGAATCGAAAAGATGCACTCTATCAACCCCGCGGCTTTACGCTCACTGAGCTGATGATTTCGGTGGTGATCATCGGATTATTGGGGGCCTTTATTGCGCCGAGCGTGTCTCGGTATATGTACCGAAATAAGGGTGTGTCGGCGGCCAATGACGTGGCCGGCGCGCTGAAGTTGGCGCGCAATCTGGCCATGAGCAGCGGGCAGGTGGTCTTCGTGGATCTCGCGGTAGACGGGGCGGTGGAAGTCTTTCAAAAGCTGCCCAATAACTGCACTGGCACCAACCCGCCGGCGGCGTGTTTTTCTCAGAGTTGTGCCGAAGCAAATGCCTTGCCGGCCACAAATAAACGCAGCATCGCCACCCCCCAGGCCGACCTGACCGAGCGCCACCCCGATATGAGGGTCTCGGGGTTTAATATCGCGGGTGACGCCCATGCAACTGCCGGAGCACTTAACCTCTGCTTTGCCCCGGACGGGCGCGTGCTCACACCCACGGGCCTGCCCTTTAGTGCAACCTGCGACGGTATCAACGCGCGCATTTTTGTGCAGCCAAGCGATCTGGACGCATTTAGCGGCCCCATAAGTGGCGGCGATATGCGCACCTGCTGGGAAACCGCGGATACGGACGCCGCTATCAATTTTCGCCAAAAACAAAAAAATGACCGTGACGTGAGCAATTTTTTCGTCATCCAGGTTCCCTATAACGGCGCAATTTCGGTGGTACAATGAGACGAAATAAACACCTGAGCAGTGGCTTCACCCTGGTTGAGCTCATGGTGGCGATGGTGATCCTTGCGATCGGCATCATGGCCACCCTGGCGATGCAATTCAGCTCGCTGGCCGGGGCGATGATCTCGCGGGATAACTCCAACGCGGCCGATATCGGCAAGCGAGTGATCGACATCATGCAGGCGGAATCCCAGCAGTGGCGCACCGGCAATTCGCTGGCGACGGTCAGCCAGGCCTATACCGACGCCTCTCAGACCTATTTGAGCGCCACGGGTATCCCCTTCTTGCGCCGGGCGACGGGCGACGTCCCCGCCGCCTCCGGGTGGCAGGATTGGAAACCCCTCTTTGACGTGCCCGTGAATACGCGCCTGACCGCGAGCGACGACGCGCGCTACTGCGTCTTTGTGCGCGGCGGTGCGCTTAACCTCGACGCGGATTTGCTGATCGTGCACGTCGCGGTCGTTTTCCCGTCGGCCGATCAGATCTTCGCCACCGGCGCGGGCAGTTGCGCGGCGACCGTCAATAATACGAGCGTCCAGCTCAACCCGACCACCGCCAATAACGCCGCAGGCTCGCTTCAGATGAAGGGATTTCGCGTGCAGTATTTCGGCACCCAAATCGCGCGCAAAGACTATTTGAATACCCCCATGGTGAGCATGTGACTATGCGTTTTTATACCCTTAAAACCCGCGCCTCGACCGAGCCCTTACCCTCCGCACACCCGCGCGCGGGCGCCGGCTTTACGCTGGTTGAGCTCATGGTCTCCCTGGTCATTCTCGGGCTGATTATGACCGTGATTTTCTCGCTCTTCTCGACGACCTCCGACGGCCTGAAGGAAGCCGACAGCCTGGTGGACACCATGGACCGGGCGCGCTTTGCCATCGAGCGGGTCAGCGCGGATATGAAGAGCGCCGCAGCCTTCAGCTCGCCGGACTCAAAGAAGGACCCCTGGGTGATTCAAAATACCACGGGCCAATTATGTGTGCAGGGCGTGGCCGGCTATCAAAACTGGCAAAACTCGGTCGCCATCCTCAATACAAAGAAGCAAACCGCGCATAATGGAGGGGCCACCGCCGAGGGTGTGAGTTATGATGGTTTTATCGTCATGGGCGCGCGCGAATTCCCCCAGACCTTCGAGGTTTCCAACTTTGTCCATACCACGCCCGTCACGGCCACCATCCGCGGCCACTCGCGCGGCGTGGTGAAGCTGCTGGCCAATAATCCGTTTTATATGGAGACCACGCCGCCAGCGGGCATCAGCGATCCGCTCAAAACGCACTTCGTCGCAAGCCTTCCGGGGCGTCTTTTGCGCGTCGCAGATCGCGATGGCAATCTGCAATTTACCGGCATCCAAACCGCCACCCTGGGCGCTGTGAGCGCCGGCGACAGCACCGAGTCGATCAACCTCACCCTTTTGCCCACCCTGCAGGTGCGCCAGTCGGCCGAAAACGGCAGCGCCTACCAAAAGGGCCTGGACCCGGCGACGCTGGGCGATGACGATATTGGCTACGGCGCCGCGCTGATCGACGCGTACTGGTATCATGTGGAGCGCTCACCGCTGGACCCGCAGAACTTTCGCCTGGTCCGCGAGCGCCTGGACGCCGCGGCGATCGCCACGGCGCTCTGCGCGCCAAACAACGTCGATCCCGCCTCGCATCTTGCCAATCCCTCAGAAAAAGTCGTCATCACCGATCGCGTGGCCGATTTTCAGGTCTGGTTCGACTGTGCCGACGCCCAGGGAAATCTCAGCGGCGCCACATGGCTCAACGAGTGGGGAAGCCCGGACGGCGGGGGCAGTTGCATGGACCTGAGCGCGCCGAATTTCGGGGCCGCGCGCATGGCGCATATCCGCCTGTCGCTGCATACCCGCGACGAGCGAACGGACGTGCCCGATGAGATGGAAGCCCTTTTTGCACTGGATGCCGCCGGCGACCCCAACGGGGCGCTGCGCTATTTCAATATCTACCCGGACGCCCCGGGCGCCGCGCGCGTGGTAACCGTACAAGCCGACATCGCCCTGAATACCTTTTCGATGCGCAATATCCGTTGATTCTGAATCCGAGCATTTTGGCGCACCCTGACAGCGAGTCATTCGATGAAAATTGCCCCACATAAACGCGTAACTCCGGCGCGGCGCGATCTTTTTCTATGGCTTCAAAAGCCGCGCGGCAGCGCGCTGATTTTGACGCTGCTGGTGCTGCTTGTTTTGACCGGCCTGGGCATGACCGCGATGCATAGCGTGGGGCGCAGCCTGAACCAGTCGGGCGCCTATCGCGTGCGCGCCCAGGCCAGCGGCCTGGCCAATGCGGCGGTGCTCTATACGGCGAGTCAGGCGGGCAAACACGCGCAAAATTATTGGAGCGAGATGAATAACGAGCAAAATCGAGGCTACGCCGCAAGCGGCAGCACGCGCATCGAGCAATCGCGCCGCGGCGCCTACCTGAAGTTGGCCCAGCAACCCAGCGGCTCGGACGCGGTGCGCGCCTTCTCGGATATCGATATCCCCGGCGAGACCGGGCTGCTCGCCGCGGGCAGCAAGGCCGCCCTGTCCATCGGCTCCTTTGAGTCCGACTCCAGGGGCTCCGATAAGAGTCAATTCATCAGTGTGATTCGCGACCCCATGGACGGCCCGGCGGCGCCCGGCGCCGGGGAATCCTCTTGCTTTAAGCGGGTAACCGTGGCCAGCCAGGCGATGCTTGGCGACCCGGGCACCAGCGTGACGGGCGGGGGGAATCTGGGCAATCGACGCGCCGTGGTCGAGACCTATATCGGTCCCATTGATTGCGGAGCGCGCTAAAGCCGCCCCCGCTGCCCATTACCCTATTTGCTGCCCTATTTGACGCGCCGCGCGCCCCTTGGACGAATAAAATAGCCACGATATTTGGCTGGATAGAGAACCCCCGGAGACTTGCCATGAACCCCCAACTGATTGCTGCCAATTTTGCCCATCAAGCGCTGCGGGTAGTGGGTATTTGCTCGGCGCTCGCCCTGGTCTTCGTGACCTCACCGGCCAGCGCCCAGGACGGTGAGTCGACCGCCCAAAAGCCGTTTATCATGATCCTGATGGACACCTCGGGCAGCATGGAGTGGACCGATCAGGGCGACGAGCGCTACCCGGAGAACGCCGCCGGGGACTCCTGGTCGCTCGGCCAGCGCGTCGACAGTCAATCGTATTTCGGGCCCTGCCGGGTGTGGGACGGGGTATGCGGCAACTATTATCGCCCCACCTGGAATTGGAGTGAGAGCGGCCACTGGCTCAGCACTGCCGAACATAGTGCCGCCAGCAGTATCCGCGGCAATTCTGGCGTACCGCCCGAGAATCGGCTGCGCAACCATAGCCAGCCGCGCCACGTCACCCTCAAGGAGATCCTCACCGGGGATATGGTCCTGCGCCCTGCGGGCGAGAATACCCCGCTCACCAGCCTGGACCCGGCAATCTACGGGCCGGGGTGCTGGCTGGTCCCGCGCCAGCGCGGCACCGAGGTCAACGGCGATATCTGCGAGGGCAGCAGCAACTTCGAGAAATATCCCGACCACACCGACCCCCAACCGCACTTCCAGGAGGTCTTCGACGGCCAGCACGCCAACGGCTTGATGGATACCATGTCGCGCAGCGCGATCTTTGGCCTGGCGATGTTCGATAGCTACCAGCACTCGAAAAAACGCACCTCGACCACCGACGCCATCTCCAAGAACTGGAGCGGGGGCAATTACGGCGCCGATGATATCGACGACACGATGACCTCCAAGGGATTTGCAGGAATCTACGAGGGCAACGGCGGGGCGATGGAGGACTCCGATCGCAATGCGACGAATTATAACCTGGGCGTCTTCCAGATGCTCGCCCCGAGCTCGCTGGATTCGGTGGGCGCAGAAGTCGCCGCCGATGTCTCCACCTTTATTCAATATGCCTTGGTCGATGCCGGCTATCTGGACCGCTCGGATTCTCACAAGCTAAAATTTTCCAAAAAGGTGCTTCTGGGGCTCTTTAATCCGGCAGATAACGATAATATTACCTTCTCAAAAGACCTCGAAGACTTTTTAAGTGAGCATCAACTCGGCAAACAACCCATCGCGCGCGCTACCCCACTGGCCGCAGCGATCTATGATATCCATCAGTTTTTTGCCGAAGGCAGCCCGCGCATCAACAGCTCGGGGTCCAGCAATGGCCCGGTCATGGATGATATCTACCGGGAATGCCGGCCCAAACAGGTCATCATGCTCACCGACGGCACCCCGGAGCCCGAGCGCCCGGGCGGGCGAGCGCCGCTGCAAAACGACAGTCTCAACTCGGCCTTCGGCTATAATAAGGCGCAATATCCCTATAGTAATACCGAAGATGCCATCGAGTATTTTGTCTACGATCAGCAATACTCCCCCACCCTCAACGAGGCCACCGGCGACACGACGTTTAGCCCCTCGCCGCGCGCCGGCCAGTCGTATCTAACCGGCTCGTGGGGCGCGAGCACGGGCACGGATGAGTATCGCAAGGCGCTCAATTATAACCCGCGCGTGCACGTCGTCGGGCTGACCGGGCAAAACGACCCGGCCGCCCCCGGCGCCGACCCGGCGGTGGTGGAGGCTGAAGAGAAGGTGATTTATAAGATGGCCGAGATGGCCATCTCGGGGCTGACCTGCGCGGGCTACTACCTGGGGACCGAGTATATCCCCAACACCCTGCCCGGCGGCAGTTGCGACCCGCAAACCGAGTTCTGCCTGGACGAGCGCCAGGCCGAATATGTCAGCAACATGCGCTCGCTGGGCCCCTATGAGTACCTGGCGCGCGACGGGTCGACGCCCGAATGCCTGTTCCCGGCGCTGGTTCTGGCCTTTCCGCGCAACGCGAGTTATCACGACAAATCCAGCCTGGTGGAGCGCATCGCGGCCGGGCTGCAGCTGCTCTTCAACCATATCGTGAGCGACGGCTTGACCTCGCGCACCCGCCCGACCTTCGTCAACCAGCTCGACGACCTCTCCGAGCCGATGGGCGGGCAGTATCGCTATTTTTCCGGGGTTAACGTCGGCGCCGGCAGCCCCTTCTGGAAGGGAGAGCTCTTCCGCCAGACCCATCTGTGCAGCGACCCCGACCCCACCGACGGGCCGCATACCACCGATCTCGGCGCCCAGGTCAGCGACCAGGCGGGCAGCGTGACCTGGGAGCAGGACGTACCGAAAGATTTTGTGTTCGGTAACCGGCGCATCTTCACCTCCTTTAGCACCTGGAACCCGAATTATTATACGACCCCGCCGGCACCCTCCACTTACCCCGGCACGGTCACCACGCGCTTTGGCCTGGGCGTGGACTACGCTCAACTGTCCGCCAATAGCCCGCGCGACTCCTTCGATGATGGGTATTTGCGCCCCAAGACCACCGGCATCCGGGGCGCGCGCATCCCGGTCGATTATCTCGATTTCGAGCAGATCGCCAACGAGTTTTCATCGGACGAAAAATCCTATTACGGCTATTTTCATACCGAGAGCGTCGAGCAGTTGCGCTATCTGATCGATGAGATCAGCGGGCGCACCCCGCAGAAGCAGGGGCGCGCGCTGGGCGCGATTCTAAACGCCTCCCCGATTGCCGTGGAGCCGCCGGATCGCGCGCTGCCCATCGAAAGCTACCGGGAGTTCCAGTCCCTCTTCGCCAATCGCCCCAGCATGCTCTATGTGGCGACGACCGACGGCTTGCTGCACGCGCTTTATGCCGGTGGCCTGGGCGATAATGACGCCCCGGACACCGCCGATGAGGTCCCGAACCTCCAGGGCACTCCGGTCTCCAAAAACGACCAGCGCGAAGCCTGGGCCTATCTTCCTCAGATGCTCCACCAGAAGTTAGCGGGTTTTCTGGGCAAGCATCCCTACCTGCTCGACGGCACCCCCACGGTCCAGGACGTGCGGCTTTGCCAGCCGCCGACCTCGGCGGGCGCCGCGAACTATAATATTCACGCCCAGGCCTGCGCCACCAGCGGGCTGGGCACGGGCACAGGTTATGAGGGCTTTCTGGGTGCCTTCCAGTGGCGCACCGTCCTGGTGCAGGGGCTGGGCAACGCGGGTGAGGGCTATTTCGCCCTCGATATTACCCGTGCGGGTGGGCGCGCCATCCAGAGCGATGGCACCCTTGATATAGAAGCCCCTGACCCCATTCCCTTGTGGGAATTTGACCCCGTCTGGGAGCATTATCAGGTCTCCAAGCTGGCCGACAGCGGCCAGAGCGGCGTGGCCTATCCGAGCACGACCAGTCTGGCCACCCAGGAGGTGCGGGATGCGTGCGAAGCCGTCGACGCCACTTCGCTTGACGCAAATTTCTGGCATCAATCCTTTATGGGAAATAGTGTCGGCGAGGCCGCCATTGGCACCGTGGTGCTCAACGCGACCTTCGGAAACTCGGTGGGAAGCGATGTCGATCGCCTGCGCCGCCCCATCGCTGTATTCAGCGGCGGCTCCGCCGACCAAAACCCGGGCGCCTGCCGCGAGCAGCGCATGGGCCGGGCGATCTACGTGGTCGACCTGCAGACCGGCAGCTTGCTGCGCCGCTTTGTCTCCTACGAAGATACCTATGACGACGGCGCAGAAAAGCGCTTCGAGCACCCGGTCACCGGCTCCCCCGCGCTCTATGACGGCCGTCCCGGAAGCCTGGTCACCCGCGGCTTCGTCGGCGACGCCGACGGGCGCATGTTCCGCATCGACCTGTCCAACCCCGACCCGAGCAAGTGGTATGTCGAGCTATTCTTCGACCCGCGCGAAGAAATCGACGGCTTCGACGAGAATACCCTGCTTGGCCCGGCCGCCTTCAAACCAGCCCTGTCCAAGGGCAGCATGCTGCTTGGGAACGACCTGCTCGTCTTCTACGGGCTGGGCGAGGTCGGTGATTTGAGCGTCTCGAATACCAAGCAGTTGATGATCGCGGTGCGCGAGAAGATCACGACATCCCTCACCGGCACCGACCACCGAGTCACGGTAAGTGGTGATAAGGTATGGCATTATGAGTTCGAGAGCCGCGATCCGAGCACCCCTTCAACCAGCTATAGCGAAAAGCTCACCGGCGCGCCGGTGGTCTTTAATAGCGGCGTCTACTTCACGAGCTATGTTGAACCCGGCGCGGATGCCTGTGCGCCGGGCTGGTCGCGCATTTACGGGATGAAATTTGAGGGCGATCTGTCGCCCACCAATAACGACGTCACCGCCATCTCGCCCCAGGGGCTGTTCCGGGCGTTTGGGACCACCGACCTGCAGCCCGGCCAGGCGCCCGTCCCCGAGACTACCGCCTGTTACCCCAGCAACGGCGATTGCCTGGCCTACCAGCCCAGCGATGTCGACGGCCTTCAGGAAGCGATCGTGGTGCGCGGCTTGACCATTACCCAGGGGCAAACCTGCCGCCCCGCCCCTGTCGAGGATGAAATCGGTGACCCGCTGGACCCGGGCAGGTCAAATTCCGCCAGCAGCCAGCAACCCACGCTGATGGCTCAGTCGACCTCTTCGGTATTCTCCGGGTCAGACTCCGTGGTTGGCGGCGGCACGGGCGGCACGGGCGGCACGGGAGCGGGCAATGGGATTTTCGCCATCGAACAGGCCATCGCAAAAACCACCTCCGGCTTTAATCCGTTAAGCTGGGCGGTCATCGATAACTAAAGCCATATGCAACCCCTCGCCGGGCCCTGTGGCCCGGCGAGGCGGTTGAAATAAGGGCCGCAAATGCTGTTTCACCAAAAATCTCGTCGAATCTGGGGTGTTTTCTTGCTCGCCGCGCTCATGGGCGGGTGCGGCGGATGCTCGAAAGAAGATCCTGTCAAAGAAGCGCCGGCCCAATCGGGCGACCCATCCCCGGCGCCCAGCGCCGACGCGCCGCCCCCCAAACCCGACCCCTTCGACCGGCTGGTCTTCGGACTGCCCATCCCCCCCGGGGCCACCGGGCTGCTGGACGAAGGCCAAAGCGTGCGCGTCAAGGTCGCGATGAACCTGCGGGAAGTTGGCGCATTCTTCGAAAAGAACTTCGTCGACTTCGAGATTCTCTATTCGCGCGACGCGGTCCACGCGGTCGGGCTTCGCGACTATATGCCCCGGGTGCACGCCTACCCGTACGGCCACAGCAGTTTTGTGGTCTATTCGCGGGCTAAATTAAAGCCCGAGGAAATTAAAAAAGCCGCCGCCGAGGCGAAGGCGCAAAATATCCCCACGCCGCGCGAAATCGCCAGCTATAAAAAGGGCGACCCGGTCCTGGAGCGCGCCTCCGACGGCCGGCTGCTCGCCCCGGGCGCGCGCTGGGGCGAGGCCTATACGCCCCCGCCGGGAAGCCCGCTGGATACGGTGCATTTTCGCTCAAACTTCGGGCTGCCCTACGGCGAGTGGGTGGCGCGCTGAGCGCGTTCTCAGGATGCGGTGCGCTGGCGAAGATACCCAAATATCTTTCGCAGCAACCAGATTGCCAGGATAGCGCCGAGCACCGCCCACACCGCCCAGGTATAACGGCGCATCCACAGCGCGAGGGCTTCGATCTGAAATCCGACCAGATAGCCCACCCCCAGCAGCATCCCATTCCAGGCCGCGGCGCTGATGGCCGCAAATAGGAGCACCGGCGCCAACTTCAGGCGCGCCATGCCGGCGGCCACAAAAAAGAGCGCGCGAAACGCCGGGATAAAGCGGTTGAGCAGAATATAGACGCTGCCGCGGCGCTCAAAGCGCTCCAAAAGCGTCAATACCTTCGGGCGCACCTTTTCGCGGGCCAGGAGGCGGTGAATCCAGGTATTTCGCTCGCCATTTCGCTGCACCCAATCGCCCACCCACCAGTCAAAGGACGCCCCCAGCAGGCTCCCCACGATCACCGCCCCAAAGACCCCCGCCCACGGCCAGCCGGCGTTGGGGATCAACATCGCCCCGACCAGCGTGATCGTATCGCCCGGAAAAGGCGGGATAATATACTCAATCATCGCGCTGAGCATCAGCACCACCAGCCCCCACCAGATGACCTGGCCGGAGAGGTACGCGAATAAACTTTCAAGACTTAATGCGTCCATAAACCCTTGCTTCACGGAGGGGCGCGCGACAGCATGCGGAACGCTTGAAATCTACCGAATATTCGTGCGATATCAACAGCGAAGGCGCGCGTTGCGCCGACTTCCAAAGACCCGGATGAAGATTATGAGCAAGCTCGTCGATGCGTATCTGAACCAATATCGCGACCGTCTGGAGACGCGCGCCTGCTTGATCGAGGCGGGCGCCATTGCCACCTGCTACGCGCTGCTTCAGCAGCACCTGGACGCCGGGCACTGGCTGCTGGTCTCGGACGCCAATACCTGGCAGGCCGCCGGGGCAAAGACCGCAGCGATGCTCGACGCGGCGGGGCAATCCTGGGCGCGCTACGATATCCCGATGCCGACGAGCGGCGACCCGGTCTGCAGCGACGCGCTGATCGCGGCGTTTGAGCGCGCATTTGTGGAGGCCGGGGCGAGCGCGGCAATCGCGCTGGGGAGCGGCACCATCAATGACGTCGTGAAGATGGGCGCGAGCCAGCAGAAGCGCCCCATGGCGGTCATCGCGACCGCCCCGAGTATGAACGGCTATAACTCGGGCATCGCCGCGATCTTATCCGAGGGCGTCAAGACCACCCAGCCCTGCACCGCGCCGCGCGTGGTCATTGCCGACCTGGAAGTCCTGGCTAAAGCCCCCGCGCGCATGATCGCAAGCGGCCTGGGCGACCTTCTATCGAAGCCGGTCTCGAACTCCGATTGGCGCCTGTCGGCGCGCCTTAAGGGCACCGCGCACTCGGTCGAGGCGATGGAGATCATCGAGCACGGCGCGCGCGCGCTCGACGGCGTCGCCGAGCGGCTGGTCGCCCGCGATATCGCCGCCATCGGCGGACTCACCGAGTCGCTGATCCTCTCGGGCATCGCCATGAGCGTGGCGGGTTCCTCAAGCCCGGCCTCCGGCGGCGAGCACCTGATCAGCCATTATATCGACATGACGGCCTACGCCTTTGACCAACCCCACGACCTGCACGGCTGCCAGGTGGGCGTCGGCACGCTGAGCACCGCGCTCTTCTACGAGCACCTGCAGGCACTGGACCCGGCGAGCATCGATATCGAGGCGCGGGTGGCCGCGCTGCCTGCCTGGCAGGATTATGAAGTCGTATTGCGCGAGCGCTTCGGGCCGCTCTTTGAAGCGGTGGTGAAATACGCGCGCGCCGGGTATCCAACGCCCGACGAGCTGCGCGCGCGGCTCACCCAACTGGTCAATGAGTGGGATATTATTCTCGGGGAGGTTGGCCACACGCTGCGCAGCCAGAAGTCGCTGGAGGCGGAGTTGCGCGCGGCCGACGGGCCGCTTCGCTACGCCGACCTGGGCGTCACACGCGAGCGCGCGCGCCGGGCGATGCTGCACTCCAAAGATATCCGCAACCGCTATACGATCCTGCACCTGGGCTGGGAGCTTGGCCTGCTCGAAGACTGGACCGACGCCGCGCTCCAGGCGCTTTATGAGTGATCCGGCGACTTCAGCCGGCGACCAAAGTTGAGTAGGCCCACCACATAAGACTCAAAAAGCAGCCGCTGCCCAGGACGAAGACGACCGCGGCGATGGCGATATACAGCCCCTTCTTGCTCTTCGCAGGCTCCCCATCGGTGGTCACGGGCAGACTATCGGCCTGCGGCGAGCCGAATCCACCGATGGGCCCCTGGCTTGCGGGTTGGTCGAATTTGGACTGTTGGCCGAATCCTCCCACCGGCTGGCCGCTGGGGGATTGGCCAAATTCCACCGGCCCACCAAAGTCATCTTGTGAGCCGAGGACATCTTCTGAATCGAAGTCATCTTCGGAACCGAAGCCGCCTTGCGAACCAAATCCATTCTGGGCGCCTAAGCCACCTTGTTGCGAGCCAAATCCTGCGCCGGCGGGCGCTTCATTAAAATCGGGCTGCGTATGCGGCATGGTCGGGGCGTTGGCATCTTCGTCGCTAAACTCCGGCTCATCCTGGCTGCCGGCAGCGGGCGCGGCGAGGTTCACCGTGGCGGCAGCCTCGCGCAGCTCGGCGCGCGCCTCTTCGCTGAACTCGAGCATCTCGGTCTTGGCCAGACCTAAATCATCATCATCCAGATCGTCGAAGGCATCGCCACCGCCGGCCGATGCCTCGCCGGGCTTGGGCAACTTCAACCCGGACCCACCCGCCGACGCGGGCGCGCCGCCCCCGCTCGCTCCTGTGGCGGGTTTGGGCAATTTTAAGCCCTGCGCCGACGCCTGGGCCTCGTCCTTGGCAGCCTGCGCCTCTTTTATGGCCTTCTGAAGCACCGCCCCGTCGAGGGCCGCCATGCCGAACATGGTCTTCTTCTCGACCTTCGCCTTAATCTCCTGACCGCAGTAGCCGCAGTGAGCGGAGTCATCGGCAATTTCTTTGGTGCATTTGGGACAAATGATCATGCGAGGCTCTCCGGTAGCGCTGGAACTCGAAGGCAAACCATACGGGTGCAAAATACGCAATCTTGTGGGGTTGCGTCAACCCGGCGCACCATCCATCGGGTTGAATGATGCGCGGCTTATAGCACTCTTCGCGCTTATCCGCGACGCCGAGCAATCAGGCCCAGCGCCCCCAGACCGACCACCCAGGCGATGCCCGATGGCGAGAGCGGCGTGGTGCCTGTGGCGAGGGTTGAGCAGCCTGACTTGACCTTCATGCGCGGCTCGTCTTCTTGCTCATTGGGGTCATTGGGCTCATCGCCGTCTCCGGGCTCACCGCCGCCGGGCTGCTCATCATTCGGATCTGGATTCAAGGGTTCATCGTTGGACTGGTTCGGGTCGATAATCTCGACCGGCGCGGCCGCGCTATATTCGACCCCCGGCGCCGAGGTCATTTGTTCGGTCGAACTCTGAAAGAAGATGGCGTCCAGGTCATACCAGGCGCTCGCGCCTTCGGCGGGCGCGTCGCCCAGAAGCGGCACGATCTTCAATTGCGTAAGCGTTCCCGCCCAGTCCGCATGCGTGCCCATGGGGATGACCAGGTCATTGAATTCGGTATTGCCCGGCCCGTTAAAAACGAGCGCGCGCGCGTCCGAAAACCCGTCGCCACTTCCCCAGTAGACCGCCGCGGCATGCGCACCGTCGTGGGAGCGAAGCCGCAGGACAAGTTGGTCGTATTGGTCGGCGTTGATCTCGGCCCAGTCGGGCGCGATAAGCTCAATATTGCCTGCGTTATGCTTGAGCGACATCGCCCCGACATTGACGTTGAGCTTTAGCTCGGCGATGGCCTCGGCGGGCGCGCCCGTCCAACCTTCGAGGTTCTGGGCATCGGCGACATCATCAAAAAGCCAGGCGTCGCGCTCAAGCACGTCGACCCGCGCAAAGCCGCGCGCCACACGCCCAAACTGGTTGGTCGACGGCGTCTCATCCCAGCCATTCTGGTCGCCATAAACCGTGCCCGACGCGCTCTCGGCGTGCTGAATCCAGCCGCGCACCACCGCGCCGCTTTCGGCCGCACCGATGCTATATTGGGTCGCCTCCAGGTCGACCAAAATCCGCTTGGTCTCGCCCGCCGAGAACGCATGGAGGGTCAACTTCCCGCTGGCCCCAAGATTCGTATTGGGCGGATTCCCCGGGGCCTCGTTGGCGTCATTAAGCGTCCAGGTGCTCTGATCATAGGCGGGATGATCGGAGTAAATCGCATAATTGGTCGCCTTCAAATACGGCGTCAAAATCTGAAAGCCGCCGCTGACATTGCGCACCACGGCGCTGGAGGCGTTTTTGATGAGAATCTCGGCCTTGAAGCGCTCGCCGGGCAGCGCATCGGCGATATTATGACTGGCGCCCTGGGTATAAAAATTCTGCGTGTCGATCCACTTGACTGCCACCGTCATCTCGTACTTCTCCGGCTCGCCGCCATTGCCGGCCAGGTCCAGAATATGCTGGATCTGATTGAGCAGGTGGGTTCCCGGGCAGCTCGTCGTTTGACCGTTGTGCTCGCGGTGCCCCTTGACCGAGCTGCGGGTGAGCGGGATGGAGTAGGTCTCGTGCACCCAGTTGACGATGCGCGAAGCCGCCACAAGTTGGGACTCCCGCGGGGTCGAGGTCGTGTCATAGCCGGGCTGAAAATTTCCGATCAAACAGATGCCCACATTTCCGCTATTATCGTTGCCGACATGCGCGCCCATAAGCGTCTCGTTGGCGCGACCCTGGTAGATCTTGGCCGACTGGCTGACTACGAAATGATAGCCAATATCGCACCATCCCTGGGTGTCGATATGATAGGCCTGCATGCCGCGCATCGCGCGCGCCGCGTCGCCGCCGTCGGTGGCCGGCGCGACCGTATGATGAATCGCCATGCGATACGGGTTATGCGTCGTGCGGCAAGAGGTGCTGCGCGCGCCCCAATCCGAGCGCGGAATGACCAGACTTCTCGGGGCGATCTTCTGGGTGACGGTATGAAAGTCGCCGCCCGCCAGTGGCTCCACGCCCGAGGATAAATCGGCAGCCTCGCGCGTCTCGACGGCCTTCTCAAACGGAAGATCACGGGTAAGCGTGCCGGTATTGGCGACGACTTCCGCGAAAAACTCGACATTCGCCGCCTGCAATCCGGCCGCCCCGCGTAGCTCGAGCTCAAGCGCCTCATGTGCGAGGATCGCCCGGCCCACATGCAGATCCTCTTCCTGCCAGGTGACCTCCACGGGCGCCCAACCGCTCCACTTGCCGTCGGTATAGCGCACCCGCCAGCTCAGCGGCTCATGGGCATAGATGCCGAGCGCCCTGCTCGAATAGAAGAACCCGACCTGGCGAAATGGCGTTTCCTGGACAAAACTCGCATGCCCGCTGGCGAACGCCTGCTCGACGGCCTTGGGGCCGTCGAGGATCACCACTTCGTTGTGGGTATGGTCGAGCATCGGGCTCTCAACCAGCGCCAATTCAGCCTCAACGGGCGCGGGCTCGCTCGCCTTTGAGCAGCCTGCGACCAGACTCAAAAACCCGAGCATGCACAGTGCGGTCAACTGACGTCTGGAATGCGATAGGGGCAAATATTGATAGCGCATTTGATCTTCCATTTTCTCATCTCCAGGCAGCGGCAACGATTCAGCAGCAAAGGGTCGAGCAGCTTATTTATCGAGGTCTGCTTTCCCAAAACGAAACGGCAATAAGGCATCAAGACTGGTCCGCACGCGCCGGCCGTCGGTATTGGCCAGTATAATCGGCATATCATCGCCAAACTCGGCGAGCACCTGGCGGCAGATGCCGCAGGGCGCGGCGGGCTGCTCGGCATCGGTGACCACCAGCAAGGCCGTCACGCGGCGCTCGCCCTGGGCCACGGCGCCGCAGATCGCGCTGCGCTCGGCGCAAATCGTTGCCCCATAGGAGGCGTTCTCGACATTCGCGCCGGCGAAAATCTTGCCCGACTCCATCAAAAGCGCCGCGCCGACCAAAAATTCTGAATAGGGCGCATACGCCTGGGTGCGCGCCGCCACGGCCGCCTCGAAAAGCGCGTCCCAGGTTTGCTCGGAAACGTCCGACTTCGAATTGTGTTGCTCAGCCATAGGCCCGGTCTCCTTGGAAGGTTATATGCGCCAGATGCTCCAAACTCATAGGATTTCGACGGTCTTTCGCACCAGCGCGCTGAACTCGGCGCGCACGCGATCGGCGGTTTCCTTGACCTCTTCGTGGTTGAGTCGCTCGGTGCCCAACCCTGCGGCGAGGTTGGTGATGCAGCTGATCCCGCCGACCTGCATGCCGCCGTGGTTGGCGACGATCACCTCGGGCACCGTCGACATCCCGACCGCATCGCCGCCGAGCGTCTGAATCATGCGGATCTCGGCGGGCGTCTCATAGCTCGGCCCCGACATCCCGGCGTATACGCCTGCGCGCAGGCTGATCCCCAGGGATTTTCCTGCGCGGAGGATCGCCTCGCGAAACGCGGGGTCATAGGCGTAGCTCATATCCGGGAAACGCGTGCCGAAGCGCGCGTCATTGGCCCCGCGCAGCGGATGCACACCCGTGAGATTGAGGTGGTCAGTGATCACCATCAACTCGCCCGGGGTATAGTCGGGGTTTGCCCCGCCGGCGGAGTTGGTCACCAGCAGGCGTTTGATCCCCCAGAGCGCGAAGGTGCGCACCGGAAAGGTCACCTCGTCGAGCGTCCAACCCTCGTAATAATGCACCCGCCCCTGCATCGCGATGACGTTCTTTCCCGACAGACGCCCGTAGACAAGCTTGCCCGCATGCCCCTCGACCCCGGACTCCGAGAAGCCTGGAATCTGCGAATAATCCAGCGAAATCGAGTCCTCAAACTCCTCGCATAAGGCGCCCAGGCCGCTGCCCAGAATCATCGCCACCTCGGGCACCCCGGGGATACGCTCCTGAAGCCAATCTACCGTGCCCTTAACCTGATCATAGAGCGAAATTTCGTAATTCTCAGTCATTTGCTTCTCCTTATATTTGTCGCATATCGGATTATCTCGCAGGCGACTTTTATTGGCGCTAAAGCATCAAAATCATGGATTCTTCTGTAGCCGCTCAACCCGGTGGTGACAAGGTTTGAAGTTCTCCCAAACCTGTGGAGTCCGCGGCTCAGACCCAGGTAAACGGATGCGTGAGCAGATAGACGATCGTGACGAGCAGCAAGATGAGCAAAACCGATAGGATCACCACCACGGTCATGGGCGCAACGACCGGCACCTCCCCGAAAAAAGCGCGCACAAACCGCTCCATGCCGCTATGTTTGGCGGGGCGAGGCGCCGGGAAGTCGGCGAGCTCCCGGGAGAAAATTTGCGCAACTTCCAAGTCCGACTCATCGCGCCCCGGCTCGTTGAGCCCCGCCTTGCCGTGCCATTGGGTGCGCTGATAGTCGTGGTCTGCGGCCGGGTCATAGGGGTAGGTGATGCCGTCGTGGCGAAGTCTTCGGGTGATGCGCACCAGCCGATCGCGCACGTCTCGCGCGTCTTTGGGGCGCTCCTCGGGCTGCTTGGCGAGCATTTCGGTCATCAACTCGAGCAGCTCCGGGGGAACGGTATTGCTCACCAGGCCTTCCAGCGGCGGGACCGCGTCGAGCTTATGGGCGCGCATCAATTCCAGGTCATTATCCCCGCTGAACGGCGCCTCGCCGCGCAGCGCGGTATACAGCATCACCCCCAGGCTATACAGGTCGCTCTGGGGGGTCGGCGGCTTCTCGTCGATCAGCTCCGGGGCGATGATGCCCGGGGTCCCCGGCACCTGGCCGTTGCGGGTCAGGTGAACATCGCGCGAGAGCAACTTCGCCACGCCGAAGTCCAGGATTTTGATATGCAAGCGCCCGTCGCGATGCCGCCCCAGCATGATATTATCGAATTTGAGGTCGCGGTGGATGATGCCCGCGGCGTGCGCCTCCATCAGCGCCTCACAGGTCTGCACCAAGACGTCGAGGATCTCGGGCAGGCTCATTTGGCCGGCCTTAAGTCCCTCACGAAAGGTCACCCCGGCGAAAAACTCCATCGCCAGATAGGTCAACCCGCCCGCGTCGCGCCCGGCGTCGATCATCGCGATGATATTGGGATGAGCCAGTGAGGCCACGACTTCGATCTCCTGGCTAAACCGGCGCACCAGGTCGGTCTGCTCGGCCAGCGTGGGGCGCAGAATTTTCACCGCGATCGGCCGATTCACGCTTAGTTGCGTGGCCGTATAGACGATCCCCATGCCGCCGGTGCTCAGCACTTCGTCGAGGCGATAGCGCCCGTCGAGCACCCGACCGATCAGGCTTTCTGCCGCGTCTGTCTCTCTTTCCTGGCGGCCCCCGCGTGGCCGATTGGCTAATGTGGGTCGCGTATTCATCCCGCGAAACTCCTGCGACATCCTCGAAGCGTGGGACCGACTCGCTCGGAGAGTTAAGAAATCAAAAAGTCTTCGCACATAATTACACCATCCACGGGAAGAATGCGAGCTTTCGAGATCGCGCGTTTACCTGCGTTGCGGCGGCGCATCGCGACAAAAACCAAATAAAAAATGGGGCGCGATGAATGAATTTCATCGCGCCCCACAGGGCATCTTATTCAGGGCAAGCGCCGCGAAGCATCAAAACCGAATCGTGGTCTGCTCCACATTTTGGCGCATGCGGCGCCCCTGACACGCGCCGCGGCGTTTTTCGGAATGCCGCTCGCTCTTCATTTGCGCGCGCTGAAGGTTGTGCACAGCATTCGTCACGCTCTGGGCGCAGCCGGCGCGCGTACCCTCCAGCGGCATGGCCTCGGCGCATAGCGCCTTGACGGAGATGCCGCCGTAGTCCTTGCGCAACTTCTCGGTCACCCGCTGCACCGCCTGCGCCCCGTCGGTCTGGCTGCCATAGGCGGGGCGGCTGGCCAGGATGCTGTCGATATTCTCAAAGAGCACCGCGGCGCCCATCACCTCGACCATCGACTTCCACTGGCCGTCTTCGACCCGGCTCTGGCAGTGATTATAGCGGGTGCGCAGGTTCTGGAAATTACGCAGCGCCTGGGCCTGCTCGATCCCGGAGCGGTGCTGCGCGGCGATCGCGTACTCCACCCACAGACCGGTATGCAGGGTCTCGCAGGAGTTCTGGTCGAAGCGAAGCGAGGATTGATAGAGCGCGCGCGCCTGCGCGGGGCTGGTGGAGTTGGGCACCCACAGGCTTGCCCAGGCAAGGTTATTCGCCATCACGCCATTGGTGGGACGCTCGACATGGCGAAGCCCGGTTTGCAGCGTATCGATCGCGCGGTGATACTCCCCCTGCACGATCTCATGATACCCGGCGATATTATAGAGCGTTTCACTTTGCGGGTAAAAACTCACGCCGCGCAACGCCACCTGCGCCGCCGAGCGGGAGTCGTTATTGCGCTCATAGCAGCTCGCCATGAGGATCCAGGCGTTCTCCGACCACTGCGTGGTATTCGACCCAATGACTTCGCGCACGGAGTCACAATTCGACGAAGCGTGCGCAAAAGTGGATGGGGCCTGGGTCTGTGATGCCGTTCGATTCGCGACCTGATAGGCAAGTGTGCCAACTGCCGAGAATGCCAAAAGGGCCACGGTGGCGACCGTGGCCGACGCGGGAGTGCTGAAAATTGTTCTGGGTGTGATGGCCATCGTCAATTGCCTCGCTAAAAGGTGGGTCGTGAACCTACTCGGAAGTATAGTGAAATTGCCCTGATGACTCAACCCTCACAAACCGAGAAGATATTCCGGGCGCAACAAATCCGCCTGCGAATCATTCCCTCCGGCTCCCTGAAAAACCTAGGCACCACCCAACCCGGCGTCGACACGCGCGCCCCTAGATCGTGATCTTATCGGTCCAATAGGCGAACTGCCCATTCTGGATGACACCCGCGACGTGATTGGTGCCGAAATGATAGGGCACATAGCTCATCGAGGGCGCGGCGAGCAGCGTGAGGTTGGCGCGAAGTCCGCGGCGGATGCGCCCGATATCTGCGCGCCGAAGCGCGCGCGCCCCGCCGATCGTCACCGCCCGCAGCGCCTCGGCCGGCGTCATCTTATAGAGCGTGCACGCCAAAGTCAGCATCATCCCGAGATCCTGGGTCATCGCACTGCCCGGGTTGAAGTCGGTCGAGATCGCGACCTCACAGCCCGCGTTAAGCAGTTTTCGCGCCGGCGCCAGGTGCCCGGTGGTCCCCAAAAATAGATTTACCGCCGGCATCAGCACCCCGACCACCCCGGCCTTGGCCATCGCCGCGATCGCCGAATCCGGCGTAAATTCAAGATGATCCGCGCTCGCCGCGCCGATGTCCGCGGCGAGTTGGGCGGCGCCGGCGTCGGAGAGCTCGTCGGCGTGGATGCGCGCAATCAGCCCGTGCGCCTGGCCGGCCTCAAGCACCCGGCGCGCCTGGGCGACGGTGAAGGCGCCGCGATCGCAAAAGACGTCGCAATAGCCCGCCAACTTCTGCTCGGCGACCTGCGGGATCATCTCATTGCACACCAGATCGACATAGGCATCCGGGCGATCGCGAAACTCGCGCGGCACCGCGTGCGCCCCCAGAAAACACGGGATCAGCTCGCACGGAAGATCCTGCTCGGCCGCCAGCTTGATCGCCTTGAGCGACTTCAACTCATCGGACACCGTCAGCCCGTAGCCGCTCTTGACCTCCAGCGCGGTGACCCCGACGCGCACCGACTCAAAGACGCGCCCCACCAGCACTTCGGCCAGCTCGCGCGTGGAGGTCTGGCGCAGGGTCTCCACCGAGTTGAGGATCCCGCCGCCCGCCTCCAGGATCTCGACATAGGGCTTGCCCGCGTTGCGCATCACAAACTCGTCGGCGCGCTCCCCGGCAAAGACCGCATGGGTGTGGCAATCCACCCAGCCCGGCGTCACCAGGTCGGCCGCGATCACCTGCATATCGGGCGTATCGGGGCGCTCGGCCCACGGGCCAAACCAGGTGATCTCACCGTCCACCACCGCGATGCCAGCATCATCGATCGCCCCGACGATCGCGCGCTCGCGCGCCTCCAACTCCGCAGCCGACGCGCGCGGATCATAGGCGTGTAGCGCCTCGACCGTTTCGGGCATCGTGAGCAATTGACGGGCGTGAATAAGATAGGTGCTGTCATCCATGATCGCTTCGCCTGACTTTTAAGTGACTCGAAAATTACGTCTCGAAAAAATATGTCTCGAAAAAA
>Ga0209075_1001379_pt1 | contig 22836 bp, 21 predicted proteins | sample Stecom2011_FD_187523 | JGI IMG/M metagenome (GOLD analysis project Ga0209075, IMG submission 187523) | Agricultural soil microbial communities from Utah to study Nitrogen management - Steer compost 2011 (SPAdes) (version 2) | ecosystem: Environmental > Terrestrial > Soil > Agricultural land...
AAGGAAATAGCCATAACAAACAATTCCTTCTCGGATACACTTCACCTCAAAGCAAATGGATTTTACGATCTTTATGTCGATCGGTTAGGTTCTAAAATTTATTTAGAAAAAGGAAGCGTTATCGATGTTAATTTTGATGTAAAACGTGCAGACAACCTCGTTTTGTTTGAAGGGGACTTAAAGAATGAAAATCATTTTTTATCCGATAGAGATAAATGGAGCCAAGAGAACATTGACCAACAAGTCCTGTTTTCATTGAATGAGGCCGATTTTAAAAAGGCGTTAAAAGAGAATCAATCCGAACTTGAGAAACTTATAGATTCGTATGAAATATCAAGTGATATTTTTAAAAAGATGTTAGCTGATGAAGACATTTACTACAATGCTATTCTTACAGAAAACTACGAAAATGCATATCGCTATTTCAGTGGTGATAGAAACTTTGAAGTTTCAGATAATTTCTATGAGGAATTAAACAAGTTTGACTTCAACGATACGCTTGCATTCCGCAACTCGGTAACCTATCAAGATTTGGTAAAGCTACATTACAACCGCGTTGTCGGCGAAGATGCTAATATGGGCGACAGTGATTATACGCTTAAATATATGAACAAAATAGACAGTGACTTTCCTGACGGTTACGCAAAAGACCAACTGATGCATGACCATCTAAAGTTTTGGTTAAAACCCGACGAAACGATGACAGAGGTTTTTGAGATTTACAAAAACTCTAACCCAGACGCTGAGAATCTTGCTAATGTAACCCAGCGCTATGAGTTATTGAAAGAGCTCATGCCTGGCAATCCATCGCCTGGTTTCGACTATGAAAACTTCAATGGAGGCACAACATCTCTTGAGGATCTTCGTGGGAAATATGTATATATCGATGTTTGGGCTACTTGGTGTGGACCTTGCTTGCGTGAAATTCCTTCGCTTCAAGAAGTTGAACGCGACTACAAGGACAAAAATATTCAGATTGTAAGTATCTCTATCGACGAAGAAAAAGATTACCACAAATGGAGACAAATGATAACCGATAGATCTTTAGGTGGATTACAGCTTATGGCCGATAAAAACTGGAATTCGCAGCTTGTTCAAGACTACGGCATTTTAGGTATTCCTCGTTTTATCTTGATCGACCCAGAAGGCAATATCGTTTCTGCCGATGCGCCACGTCCATCCAATCCGAACTTGCGCGTAATGCTCGACGAACTACTGTAAGTTTCACACGTACTGGCTTTATAACACAAAGGGCGAAAACTGAAGTTTTCGCCCTTTGTGTTTTTATCTATTCATTATTACTTAGAAACCCGCTTCCTTTTCGGTCGCTTCTTTTTGTAGTGTTTCTGATACTGGAGGTATGCCACCGCACTCAAGATAACCGCGCCAACTACAATCCACCATACAAAGGTTGGCGTAGCGGGTGCGTCACCACTGGCGTACGAGTGCAATCCGCTGAGGTAGAAGTTTACCCCAAAATACGTCATCATAATCGATGCATAGGCAAATAATGAAAGCACGTTGAATGTCCACCTTCCTCTTAGCCCAGGAACCAATCTTGCGTGAATCACAAAGGCGTAAATCATAATACTGATCAGTGCCCAAGTTTCTTTCGGATCCCATCCCCAATAGCGTCCCCAGCTTTCGTTTGCCCACTGTCCACCTAAAAAGTTTCCTATGGTCAGCAGCACCAATCCAACAGTAAGCGCCATTTCGGTAATAATCGTAAGCTCTCCAATATTGAGCTCCATTTTCTTGTAGTTATTTTTGTTCGTAAATACCATCAAAAACAATGAGGTCGCTGCCAACATCATTCCCAAGGTGAAAGGTCCGTAGCTCATCACGATAACCGAAACGTGAATCATCAACCAGTAGCTATCTAAAACAGGCTCTAGGTTTGCAATCGCTGGATCGATCCAGTTTTGGTGTGCTACCCACAGAATGATGGCTCCCACAAAAGCAGTGGCCGCAATAGTTAAATCACTCTTCCTTCCGAAAATCAATCCGAATAACACCGTTGCCCAAGCCACATAGATAACTGATTCGTAGGCATCACTCATCGGCGCATGACCACTGACATACCAACGCAGTATCAATCCTAAAGTCATGGCGATAAAGAAAATCCACAATACAACTGTAGATGCTTTAATCAGCACTCGCAATATTTTTCTGTCCTTAAATAATTGTGCGACAATAAAGACAAACATCACTACTCCGAGTAATGCCATATACTTATAGACCCGGTTAAAAATATCTACGCGGTTATATACGGTTTCAGCACGTAGTTTGTTTTCAGAAGGCATGACCTCTTTGCCATATTTCTTCTGATAATTCGTGATGCTTTGAAGGAGCTCCTCGGGCTGACTATAATCGCCAGTTTCACGTGCTTTTTTTAGTGTCTCAAAATATAGCGGAAGGACATTTCTAACATATACAGAGTCCATTCCTTTGATATTCACTTCGCCCAATTCCAACGAAGAAACCCATTTGTTTCCAGGGTCATCTGGTATGGGGAATATCTTCAAAATACTACCGCTTAGCGCAGCGTTGAGCAAAGAGAAGTTTTCGTGTGCCCTGATAAAATCTTTTTGATACTGATTGGGCGTTGTAGTTTGTGTTGCTGCGGTGAGATAAGGCCCAAGTTTATAGTTTCCTTCAGTGTCGAACAAATCCATCAACGATACATTGCGCTGTCCTTCGGGAACACCTGCTACATGCCGAATGCTGTCATTTCCTCTTTTCAAAGCTATAAGCGGTACTTCCACCCACAGTCTTGGAAATTCCACCATAGAAACAAACACTTGGTCGGCATTTAAGCCGGCATAATGATCACTACGGCTTACTCTTCGCAATAACTCACTTGCAAACGTATTGATCGGTTTCATACGACCGTAATCTTGAATCAACAAGTGTGCAAACTTATCGGCGTGCTCTTTCGAAACAGCGTTAGCCACAATAATAGAATCTATCTGCTCTGGCGTCATTATGCTGTTGCTGTTGTGTGCGTGCTGTGCAAATCCAGAAAAAGAAAGCAATACGACAATCACTGTCATCAGTTTCTTCTTTCTTTTCTTTAATTTATTGAGCATTACACCCAATTTTCCGAATCGTGATCCTTTAGAGAATAATATACCGAGCAATCCTAAATACAAGAAACCGTAGCCTATATACGTAATCCAAGTCCCGACCATATCGTGGTTCACAGACAGGATAGTTCCTCCTTCATCTGGGTCGAATCCTGCTTGAAAAAAACGATATCCCCTATGGTCCAATACGTTATTCATAAATATATCGGCATCGAAATGCTCTTGATTTTCATCAATTACCGTCACCTTACTTTTAAAAGATGAATAGGCCTTTTCGGTTCCGGGGTATCTCTCGGCAATAAATTTATTAAGTGTTACAGTGAAGGGCAATTCGATTTGTTTGGAACCGTAGCTCATATACAACTTTAAACCAGCAATTTCGGTTTCCACAGGATTGGGCGCATACCCCATTCCTCCCATTAAAGTAACCGTTTTGGTTTGACCTTCGGACGACACTTCTACGATCAATGCATCGCCATCGGGCTGCTCTCCTGCTTCGGCTTTCACTACGCCATAGCTACCTTTGATCGGCGGTTCTGGAATCACAAAAGAAGTAGCAGAAAGCTGATAAAGCGATCGCATGTGAAACGGTTGCACGCTATCGGCTACAACTTCCCCTTCCGATTGATCGGCCATGGTCATAAAACTTCCTTCAAACGGGGTTTCGATGGTGTGATTGCCATCTTCAGACCAAGTGATGTTGATAGCGCCCTGCGTCGGTTTATTGATTGCAAATAAGATGTTGTGAATACTGGCTACCTCACCTACTTTCACCCAGTGGTCGTGACGTTCGCCACCACTCGATTCGACAATCTGCAGGTGTTCTTCGCCATTTTCATCAGGGATAAGCGTCTCTTTAGCGCCGTCGATATAGTTGACATATTTTATGGTAACCGGTTGATCCTTATAATCGGTTTTAATGGTAAAGTCATTGTTCAAGCGCTCCGACATACGGAGTCTTTTCGGCTTCAAGTTACGCCGTTGGGCCACTCCATCGACCTTGAAATCGCCATCGATAAAAGCATTTAAATACGTGTCTTCCGTTAGGATAAAGTTGGAGGTTTCGCCTTCGCGGATGTGCATGATGCCTTCATAACTGATATATCGCGTGACAAAGGCTCCCACAATGACCAAAATCAAGGCCAAGTGAAGCATTAAGGACGCCCACATTTTTCTCTTATGGAGCCCATAACGAAATATATTTCCGACAAAATTGATAATGAAAATTCCCATAATAGCCTCAAACCACCATGCGTTGTAAATCAATTCACGTGTATATGGTGTTGGAGGACTCTGGGAAGAAGCGTCTAAAAATGTCCCAGCGGCCATAGCGGCAGCAAAAACTAAAAATAAAACAGCAGTTAGTCTGGTAGAGAAAAGAAAAGAACCTATCTTTTTCAGCATTTGAAGAAATTTTGGGCAAATTTAGTCATTTGATTTCATATTCTAGCATCGTTCTAAATAAGAAAAATAGAATGATTTTTTTATGTGAATTATCAAACAACTGTAGTGATTATTAATTTGATTAGTTGTGTGGTGATCCTCAGGTTAAAAGATTGTTATTTTGCGGTTGATTTTCGGGCTTTAAATAAATTTAAATACAAAAATGTGCCCATATGTCGCGCTCTGTTTTTTGCAATTTGCGCCACAGGGTCGTTTTGATCAAATAACTCATCTAAAGTATGAAGCCATAGATTTATCCATACACCAAAGTGCATTTCGGTGACCGTATTGTCTACCTTCTTATCGACTTCTACGTGAGCCATCATCGGATTTCCGTAGTATTTTCGTTTGTAAAGAAGCTGGGTTTCCCAAAAATCGGTCAGCAGTTCTAAATGCTCCTCCCAATCTTTGATAATTCCATTAAAAATAGGCCCGAGAAGATCATCCTTACGGACTTTCCCATAGAAAGTTCTTACTAGTAAAGACACTTCTTCACGTGATTGGATAAATTTTTTATGCATTTTTTTAAAACAAAGTTATGATAAAGAACAATAAGTTTATCGCTAAACTGACAAGCAATAACCGAAAGGTAAACTTTCTGTTTAAGCCCGCATAAAGCGCACCGTTATATCCCATACAAAGTGCAACAATAATACCTAATGCAATACCTGAAAGCAACGTGGTGCCCTGATACAATATTTTCATTGCGACGATAGACCCTACGCAACTATTGAGAATAATGGTGAGCGGAATATACATATAATAATCATGCTCGAACTCTTCTTCCCATTCTTTTAGTGATAAAAGCTTCATAATATTTAATTTTTAGTTATTATAAAGATTAAATTTACAATTAACTCAGGCCTACTTTTATGAGGCTAATCATAATGCGATGATACCAGAAGGCCTTTTATTGGAATACGGCGCCACTCTTGAAACCTTACCACCGGACGAGCTTATTTTCTCTGAAAAAACGAATGCCAGATTTTATTACCAGATAAAAACCGGAAAAATCAAGATGTTCAATCTCAATGAAAGTGGCCGCGAATTTATTCAAGGACTGTTTGCCGATGGCGACAGTTTTGGCGAACCACCACTTTTTGCGGACATAAAATACCCGGCATCGGCAGCAACGGTAAAGCAATCCGAATTCTATAAACTATCGAAAGAAAAACTTATGGATTTGCTTGGCGAACACCCTAAAATCGGATTGAAATTTACACGTGCCATGGCAAAACGACTCTATTACAAAGCGATGATTCTAAATGAAATCACCAACCACCCACCTGAACATCGCATCCTTACCTTAATTGATTATCTGAAGAAAAAACACGGTACAACAGAAGCTTACAAAGTAAAATTGACCCGTCAACAAATTGCCGACCTAACCGGACTTCGTGTGGAAACCGTAATTCGGGCCGTTAAGCAACTAGAACAGGACGGGGAAATCGAAATCATTAAACGAAAAGTCTTCCGATAACAATCGGATAAAATTCTTATTTTCGCAGCATGATAAAAGCAGTTCTCATAGGATATGGCAATGTTAACAGCCACCTCTTAAAAGCCCTTTGCAACAGCGATAAAGTAGCTGTAGCACAAGTGTATACGAGACGTGAAATCCAACTTCCAAAAGCATTTCAATCGATTCCGAATACGCAAGATGTAAACCAGCTGAAAGATGCTGATGTCTATATTATGGCAATTTCAGACGATACCATTCTCGATTTTTCAGAAAACCTTCCCTTGAACAATAAATTAGTTGTCCATACTTCGGGCGGGGTTTCCATCGATAATTTATCGAAGAAAAACAGACGTGGTGTATTTTATCCACTTCAGACTTTTTCAAAAAACACAGAAGTTGATTTTAAAAGCATCCCGATTTGTATTGAAGCCGATAGCCCAGAAGACGAAGTCCTTTTATGGACGATGGCCGAAGCCATTTCCGAAAGAGTTGTAAAAATCAGTTCGAAAGAAAGAGCCAAAATTCACGTGGCAGCAGTTTTTGTCAATAACTTCGTGAACCACCTCTATCACATCGGGCAAGATATTCTGAAGCAAGACGGAATTCCGTTTGACATATTGACGCCATTAATTCAAGAAACGGCTCGAAAAATTGAGGATTTACCGCCTGAAAAAGCACAGACAGGTCCGGCAAAAAGAAATGACAAAAAAACCATTAAAAAACATCAAGAACTCTTAAATAACGAATCTTATAAAGAAGTGTATGCCTTGATGACCAAGCTAATTCAAGAGCATCACACCAAATAAAAATATTATGAGCTACAAACAATACTTAAAACACATCAACACTTTTGTTTTTGACGTGGATGGCGTACTCACGGACGGATCGATTCAAGTAAACTCCCAAGGTGAAATGTTCCGAACCATGAATATTAAAGATGGATATGCGCTAAAAACTGCCATAGACAAAGGATTTAATATCTGCATCATTTCTGGCGGAACCAACGAAGGCGTTCGCGTGCGACTGCAAAACTTAGGCATTAAGGATGTTTTTTTGGGTGCGCACCACAAAATTGAAGTTTTAGAAAAATACCTTCATAACAATAAAATCAAATTAGAGAACGTACTCTTTATGGGCGACGACCTTCCAGATTATGAAGTGATGCAAAAAGTGGGGCTCCCCGTTTGTCCGCAAGATGCCGTTCCTGAGATTAAATCCATTTCAAAATACATTTCGCATAAAGACGGCGGAAAAGGCTGTGTTCGCGATGTGATAGAACAAGTGCTAAAAGTACACGACAAATGGTTCGACACCAAAGGAGTAAGTGCTAAATACGACTAAAACCAACCGAAAAAACCATTTGCTTTGAATTTCCTACGCCTCATCCGTCATCAAAACCTCATCCTATTGGCGCTTGCTCAAGTCCTCCTTAGATACGGGCTTTTTCTGCCTTTTGGAGCGGATATGATGCTCAGCACAACCCAATTTACGTTGTTGGTGTTGGCGACATTGTGCATCGCTGCTGGAGGAAACATCATCAACGATTTATACGACATCGAAATCGATCGGGTTAATAAACCCAACAAAGTCATCATCGGAAAATCCATCAGCGAAAGAACGGCAAATAACTTATTCATCGTGCTCAATGTCGTCGGGGTAGGCATCGGTTTTTACTTGTCCAATGTCATTGGCAGACCTGGATTTTCAGCTCTTTTCATCGCCATTTCAGCATTGCTATACCTCTATGCATCCAACTTGAAGAGCATCCTCCTTGTTGGAAACATTTTGGTTTCCATCTTGGTTGCGATGAGTTTCATCATCGTGGCAATTTACGATTTGCTACCCGTGATTACCCCAGAAAATAAAGCCACCCAATCGCTGATTTTCAGCTATGTGCTGAAGTATGCTTTCTTCGCTTTTTTCGTTAATTTTATACGGGAAATTGTCAAGGATTTACTCGATGTGGATGGCGATAAAAAAGGAGACATCAATACGTTACCCATTGTTTTAGGTAGGAAAAGAGCAGTGAGGATAACATTTGTCTTGGCTGGGATATTGATTTTCTCGGTGCTTACATTTATGTATAAAGAACTGTATACTCAAAAAGTTGCCACACTCTATTTCTTATTCGGAATTGTGGGTCCCCTCCTGTTTTTCTGTATTAAAAGTTGGGATGCCGATACGAAAAAAGAGTACAGAATTTTGTCTTCCATCCTCAAGTGGGTTATGTTTATTGGGATTTGTTCGTTACTCCTCTTTCGATTTTTGGTTTTTGAATAAACGCAAAGTCGGAAAAACAATACTAAAACAACACGATGATGAAAATAAAAGAACTGTCTTTATACACCACCCAACCTTCGGTTTTAGAAGACTTCTATAAAAATATTCTCGGATTGAAGCTGGTTGATAAATCGGACGGTGAGCTCCTGTTTGAGACGAAAAACTCCAAACTTAAATTCATCCGAAAAGAATCGTCACGTCCCTACCACTTTGCATTCAACATCGCTTCCAACAAAATAAAAGAATCTTTAACGTGGTTGAAAAGTCGCGTATCCATCCTAAAAAATAAGGACGATGACATAGTCGACTTTCCGGCTTGGAACGCCGAATCGATATATTTCTACGACCCCGATAAAAACATTTTGGAATTTATCGCCCGGAAGAACTTAGACAACAAGACGTCGGGTGATTTTAGTTCAGAAGACATTTTCGAAATTTCTGAAATTGGTGTTGCCACACAAGATTTCACCGATAAATTTAAAACCTTAACTGCCATTCCCGGTGTTTCAAAATTTAGCGGCGGCGATGAAGTTTTTTGCGCCATAGGCTCCGAATATGGACTTTTTATTTTGATCGACAAAAACAGAAAAGATTGGTTTCCGGGAAATGACAAAGCATTCTCTTCCGATTTTATCGCTGTTATCGATACGAATAACACCGAAACACAGGTTGAATTTAAAGAAGACACCATTACATATAAATCGCTGTAAAACAGCCAACAACAAGCTTCATGCTAAAAGAACAACTTACAGATTACAACATCATTCTTGCGTCTGGATCTCCGAGACGGCAAGAGTTTTTCAAATCGCTACAAATCGACTTTGTCGTTGATGTTAGAAAGATTGATGAGACCTATCCCAAACATCTTAAAGCCGCTGAAATAACAGACCACATTGCTCAGCTCAAGGCTTCGGCATTTCCAGATTTAGAAGAAAACGATATTTTAATTACAAGCGATACCGTGGTTTGGCTAGCCAATAAAGCGTTAGAAAAACCTGCAGATTTTGATGAAGCTTTTGCAATGCTGAAAAAACTCAGCGGCCGAATGCACGAAGTGATTACTTCAGTTTGTTTTACTTCGAAAAACTTTCAGAAAACAGTCCACGACACGACGAAGGTTTGGTTTAAAGAATTGACCGATAAAGAAATCGAACATTATATTAATACCTATAAACCTTATGACAAAGCAGGCAGTTACGGCATTCAAGAGTGGATTGGATACATCGGTGTGGAAAAAATAGAAGGCTGTTATTTTAATGTCATGGGACTGCCGACGCGATTGGTTTATAAAATGTTAAGTAATGGACTTCCTCTCTGATTTTCGTTACTTTTGAATCCTATGATATCTGACAATAAAAACGAATTACATAAATGAAGTTTAATATTCAAGATTACTACATACCGCTGATCGAATCTGGCGTTTTGCTTTTTGTTTTGTTCGTTTTGCGGCAAATATTGAAAAAGGGAGTTCGGAATTTCACGCATAAAGTAGAGCGTTTAGAACACCGGACTGCACTGATCATAAAACACGTCAACATCACCATATTCGCTTTGGTTATTCTGGGATTGATTTTCATCTGGGGTGTTGATTTCAGGAATATCGGATTGGTTTTTTCCTCTGTTTTTGCCGTAATCGGGATTGCGCTTTTCGCACAGTGGTCGATCCTCAGCAACATCACTAGTGGCATCATCATGTTTTTCACATTTCCATATCGAATTGGGGATCACGTAAGAGTACACGACAAAGATGTGCCTTGTGAAGGTGTTATTGAAGACATAAAAACCTTTCACATTATCATCCTCACTCCGGATGATGAAATCGTGACCTATCCGAATAGCATGATGCTTCAAAAAGGTGTCAGCATCATAAAACACAAAAAACCAATTGCCGATTCTTCCACAAACGAACTGATCGAAAATCAAACATCCGCTCCTGAATCCATCGAGGACAAGAAGGAGTAAATTCAAATTCGAAAACTTTGCCTTGCACGGAAGTGAATTTATCGCATTTCAATATCTTTGCTCTCGTTCGATTTAAAATAGAATTTATGTGCACTAGAAGATTTCTCCAATTTTTACTTTTTTTCTTCACCCTATCAATCGCTGCACAAACACCTCGAAAACCTACTTCTTCTGAAATATTTCACGACTTACAGAAGTTGAATTTCATTGGTTCAGCGCTTTATATCGCTGCACATCCGGATGACGAAAACACAGCACTGATTTCGCATTTTGTCAATCACATTCACGCAAACACTGCATATTTATCATTGACACGCGGCGATGGCGGTCAGAATCTAATCGGACCGGAACTGGGTGATATTCTAGGGGTTATACGCACCGAAGAGCTTTTGGAGGCGCGAAAAACCGACGGCGGCCAACAATTCTTTTCGCGTGCGATAGACTTCGGATACAGTAAGAATCCCGATGAGACTTTTGAATTCTGGGACCACGAAATGATCTTAAGCGATGTGGTCCACACCATCCGAAAATTCAGACCCGACATTATCGTCAACCGATTCGATCATCGCACTCCTGGAAGAACCCACGGTCACCACACGGCTTCTGCCCTGTTGGGTGTAGAAGCTTTTGACATCACTGACGACGCTTCAAAATTCCCGGAATCGGCCAAAGAATTCGGAACTTGGCAACCCCAACGATTGTTCTTTAATTCGTCTTGGTTTTTCTTTGGCAGCAAAGAGAAGTTCGAAAAAGCCGATAAATCAGGATATATCGCAATAGAAACCGGACATTACTTTCCGCTACTCGGACTCTCTAACGGAGAAATTGCAGCCCATAGTAGAAGTCAGCATAAATCGCAAGGATTCGGCAGTACGGGAGTTCGCGGAAGCAGAACTGAATATTTAGAATTGTTAAAAGGAACGGTACCTAGCGGAGAAAATTTATTTGAGGGCATCAACACCGAATGGTCGCGTTTAAAAGGTGGTGATGCAATCGCCGAAATACTAGACCCACTAAACGAAAACTTCAATTTTGAAGATCCTTCCCAAATTCTACCCCAACTGCTAAAAGCCTTTCCGCTCATTTCACAGTTGGAGGACAACCATTGGCGAGAGATAAAAACCCGGCAACTCAAAGAATTAATCCTCAACGCAAGTGGTGTTTTTCTGGAGGCGGTTTCCAAAGAAAACAGCATCAACCCAACCGATAACATTCAATTAACCATTGAAGCTGTCAATCGCGGCCGACAGGAAATCACGTTGAAATCCATCAAAGATGCGAAAAACAATTTGTTGTGGAATAACGCTGAACCCCTCCTTTTTGAAGCGCGAATGGAAATTGAGTTAACGGCGCCCTCCCACACTCCGAAAGGAAAATACACCACGCCGTATTGGTTGGCAGAAAAAGGAAGTGTTGGAATGTATAACGTACCTAAAGAATTTACAGGACTTCCCGAAGCTCCTGCTTCAGAGAAAATCATTTTTGAATTGCAGTTTGGCGAAATAATCATTCCTTTTGAACGAGAGATAGTCTATAAGTTTAACGATCCCGTTGCAGGTGAAGTGTATCGACCGCTGGAAGTACTTCCGGAAGTTACGGCGACGATTCCTGAAAAAGTGTTGATTTTCGACGATGAACAGCCAAGAACAATCGAAGTTATCGTTCGTGCGGGAAGAGATGCTATTTCAGGACAATTGGTTTTAGAACATCCCAACGGTTGGCGCGTGACACCCGCCGCACACGCCTTCAGTTTTAAAAGAAAAGGAAAAACGCGAACGTTTACTTTTGAAGTCACTCCTCCCAAATCACAACAAGAAGGGTATTTAAAAGCGAAAATGACTATCGGGAACAACGTATATGACAAAGAGTTGGTTTCGATCCAGTACGATCATATTCCCTATAAAAGTGTGTTATTACCCTCCGAAGCAAAAATCGCAAAAATCGATATTCAGAAGCGCGGACAACACATCGGTTATATCCACGGTGCTGGAGATGCCGTTCCGGAAAGTTTGACGCAAATTGGTTATTCGGTTACGACCATTGATCCTACCTCAATTTCGGATAATAACCTACAGCAATACGATGCTATTGTTATTGGAATTCGAGCCTATAACACCGTTCCAGAATTGGCATTTGTTCAGACCTATCTGAATAATTATGTTAAAAACGGAGGGACTCTTGTTGTTCAGTACAACACAAATCATGCTCTTGTCACTGAAGATTTAGCCCCTTATTCGCTGACCTTATCACGCGATCGGGTGACGGATGAGTTTTCGGAGGTAAAGTTTCTCGCGCCAAAACATCCTGTTTTAAACTACCCAAATGAAATCACACAAAAAGATTTTGAGGGGTGGGTACAAGAACGCGGATTGTATTTCCCCAATAAATGGGCGAAAGAATTTACACCTATTTTAGGAATGCACGATAAAGGCGAATCGCAAACCAAAGGTTCCCTTCTCGTTGCAAAACATGGAAAAGGTCATTACATCTATACAGGTTTAAGTTTTTTCAGAGAACTCCCAGCCGGTGTTCCCGGTGCGTATCGACTGTTTGCAAACTTACTTTCCATCGGCAAGTAATTCGCAAAGAAATGAGTCGATGTTTTTTAGTACATTTAACCAAATATAAAATCACACCGTTCTATCAATTCGTTTAAAATGGCACATAAACCTGAAAAATTTGTTTGGAAGTTTAGCTACACCTTGGTTTTAGTACTCAATGCTGTTTACATCTATTTGTTTTATTTATTAATGCAAAACTTCGCTTAAATGCTACGGATTGATTGGATTGTTTTAATCGGAACCCTATTGTTTATCGTGCTTTACGGCACGTGGAAATCACGACAACAACGCAGTGTAGGCGATTATTTTAAAGGAGGAAGCACGGCCAATTGGTGGACCATCGGACTCAGTGTCATGGCGACGCAAGCCAGCGCGATTACTTTTTTATCCACACCCGGTCAAGCCTTTCACGACGGCATGGGGTTTGTGCAATTTTACTTCGGCCTTCCCATTGCGATGGTCATCATCTGTTTGGTATTCCTTCCTATTTATCACCGGTTAAATGTCTTCACCGCTTATGAATACCTCGAAAGCCGTTTCGATAAAAAAACCCGAACATTAACGGCCATCCTATTCTTGATCCAACGCGGGTTGGCTTGTGGGATAACCATCTTTGCCCCTTCCATCATCCTTTCAGCGGTATTGGGATGGAATTTGTTTTACCTAAACATCATTATTGGAGTGCTGGTCATCATCTACACCGTGTCGGGTGGAACAAAGGCTGTGAGTGTGACACAACGACAACAAATGGCTGTTATTTTCGTCGGAATGCTCATCGCTTTCCTATTGATTCTAAACTACCTCCCGTTAGACATCACCTTCGTTAAAGCCTTAGAAATTGCCGGTGCCAATGGCAAAATGGAAATTTTGGATTTCTCCTTTGACTTCGACAACCGCTACACGTTTTGGAGTGGGATTATCGGTGGAACCTTTTTAGCGCTTTCCTATTTCGGTACGGACCAAAGTCAGGTGCAGCGCTATCTTTCTGGAAAAAGCCTAAAACAAAGCCAGATGGGATTGATTATGAATGGAATTCTAAAAGTTCCGATGCAGTTTTTCATCCTCTTGGTCGGGGTTATGGTTTTTGTCTTCTATCAGTTCAACAGTTCGCCCTTACATTTCAATCCTTCTGCTGTAAATGCCGTTGAAAACTCGATATATGCTGAAGCGTACAGTGCATTAGCTACCGAAAAGCAAGGTTTGGACGAACAGCTCATCGAAGCGCAAATAAGCTATGGAAAAGCGGTAAATGAAGCCGAAAAACAAGAATATGCTGCTTTGGTGAGTGAATTAAACCAAGCAGAACAAGGATTGCGCGACCAGGCGGTTGCCCTTATCAAAAAAGCCGATCCAAACGCTGAAACCAATGACAAGGATTACGTCTTCATTCATTTTATTTTGAACAATCTTCCACGGGGTCTCATCGGGCTGTTGCTAGCCGTAATCTTAAGTGCTGCAATGTCGTCTACCGCCTCCGAACTCAACGCTCTGGGAAGTACCACCACGATAGATTTATACAAGAGAAACCGTCCCGGAAAACGGGAAAAACACTATGTTGCTGTTTCCCGTGCCTTTACCTTATTATGGGGAATTATTGCTATTGTCGTGGCCAATTCCGCACATTTATTCGACAACCTCATTCAGTTGGTCAATATCATCGGTTCGATATTCTACGGAAATGTTTTAGGGATTTTCCTACTGGCATTTTTCATTCGCTATGTGAAGAGCCGAGCCGTTTTTATTGCGGCCATCATCACGCAAATCATCATTATTTATTTCTGGTATATCGACCTGATGCCCTATTTATGGCTGAACTTGGTGGGGTCTGCCATCGTCATCGGAATTGCGCTTGTGCTTCAGACGATCTTGGGAAATAAGGATCCTGAATTGCCGGAAACAGTCTCGTGATCCATAATAGCTAAATCAATTATAACTTGATCTACTCAGTTGATTAAAATGAGTTATTCATAGGCTATAAGAATAATTTGTTACATTTGATTTGAATGTAAGAATCCATATCTTACCAACGGACCATTTCAAATCAACGCAATGAACATCACCTTAGTTATCATATACGGATTGCTCATCTTAGCCATTTTGGCTCCCTTTATATCGCTATATGCCGTTTCCCTTATTAAGAAACAGGATTACAAAACCCACATCAAAATCCAAAAACGATTGTTTTGGGCATGTATTATTGCCGTACTTATTTTCGAGATTCAACTCAGAATCTTAGGAGGTTCGGGAAGTTTGATTGCAGACAGTGCATATACAGGCACTTCATTTTTTAAAACCATCTTAACAGCGCACATCATTGGAGCGGTTTTGACCTATATTATTTGGGGAATTACCGTTTTTACTTCCAACAGGAAATGGAAAAAACGCCGAACACTTCCCGGAAATTTTTCGATAACACATAAAAGACTCGGTATTGTTTCTATCGTCGGGCTATTCTATACCGCCATAACAGCATCCATCGTCTGTACGTATGCATTTATCCTGTAATATTTACGCACATAACTTCATTTTGAACTGTTAGACAGCCTGTTTTGCTGTTGGTTTCCTCAGGTATCTTCCCCTTAAGTGTAATCATTAAAAATTACGCACTGTGATGGCACACAATCTATATAGTCGGTTAGTTTTAGTAATTTTGAGGTTTTATTAAAGACTTAATTTTGACTTGTTTTATCCTAAGCAAAAAAGGATTTATACGACAATGGCTTCAACTTTAAAAAGTTGTCATGAAAAAACAACTCGAATCCACGCAAACCACACAGGATTAATCAATGAACAAACTACAAGTAGATTTACTTAGCAATCTTGAAACCGAGCAAATTCGCAAGGTTGAACAGGATTTAATCCAAAGAAAGGGCATCGACAAAGTCACTATTGCCGATAGAGCAACAATACAAATTCAGTGGGATGCGAGCAAGACAAGTCAGTCAGAAGTTATCAGAGCTATCAATGCGTTTGGCTTAAGCATTCAGAATATAGAGGCCGATAGCCAGCCGTTGCGCAAACCAGATCACGATGACCACGCGTATCTAAATTTCTTAGGCGAAAACACCGAACTTTATTTTGCCGTAACGAGTGGTATATTTTGGATTTTAGGCGTCATCTTTTATTTTATCGGCAGTTTCCCCAACACCTTCTCCACGACGTTTTATATTATCGCAGCTCTTTTTGGAGGCGTTTTTACTTTTTTCTCAGCCGGGAAAAGTTTACTGAAAGGAAAGTTTGAAATCGATTTTTTGATGCTCTTCGCTGCGATCGGTGCGGCAACATTGGGAAAATGGGGAGAAAGTGCCTTGCTCCTTTTCCTCTTTAGCTTAGGCCATGCGTTAGAACATTACGCCATGAAACGGGCGCGAAAATCCATTTCGGCACTTTCGGATTTAGCCCCTCCAACGGCTCTTTTAAAGCGCGATGGCAAATTAACCGAAGTGCATATCGAAACGCTTAAGGTTGGCGACATCATCATCGTGAAACCGAACACAAAGATCGCCGCCGACGGCGTTGTCATTAAAGGAACAAGTCCTGTAAACCAAGCTTCGATTACGGGCGAGAGCATGCCGGTGACAAAACAACCCGACCCGAATTGGGAATCAGAAGATGAAATAAAAAAGGTCCTTCCTGAACACCGGGTTTTTGCGGGAACCATCAATGGGAACGGCGCATTGGAAATCAAAGTTTTAAAAGAAGCGAAAGACAGTACGCTTTCTCGATTGATTTATTTGGTACGGGAAGCCGAAGCACAGAAATCGCCCACACAGCACCTCACAGATAAGTTTGAAAAATACTACGTGCCTTCCGTTTTGGTTGTAGTAATTCTCTTGCTCTTCGCCTACGTTGTCATTGACGAAACGTTCCAGGATAGTTTTTACAGAGCGATGTCTGTGCTAATTGCTGCTTCGCCCTGTGCCTTGGCAATTTCTACACCAAGTGCTGTTTTAGCTGGAATAGCGCGGTCTGCGCGACAAGGTGTTTTGATAAAAGGTGGACGTCCGCTCGAAGATTTAGGAGGAATAAGCGCTATTGCCTTCGATAAAACCGGAACGCTTACCCAAGGACGACCTACGTTAACCAACGCTATCCCCTACGGAAATCATACAAAAGAACACTTATTAAAAGTATCGGTTTCGGTTGAAGCATTGAGCGACCACCCTTTGGCTCGAGCGATAGTAGATGGCGGGAGAAAAGAATTGGGCGACATTGAAATTCCGAAAGCTGAAAACTTAAAAGCCTTAATCGCAAGAGGAATTCAAGCCGATTGGGAAGGAAGTCTGGTTCACATCGGAAACCGAAGGCTCTTTGAAGAACTAACAGGAAAACCTGTTCCGGATGAAATCGACCAGCAAATGATGGCACTTGAATCGGAAGGCCACACGGCAATGATTGTCCATCAAGGAGATGATTATTTAGGAATTATTGCTGCCATGGATGTGGCGCGTCCTGAAGTTATTTCAACCTTAGCCGCATTAAAGGAAATGGGTATAAAAAAGATGGTAATGCTCACGGGCGACAATCAAAAAGTGGCTAATGCCATCGCTAAAGCCGTGGGCATAACCGACGCTTTGGGCAGTTTGCTTCCTGAAGACAAGGTAACGGCCATAGAGCGATTAAAAGAGCAAGAAGGCAGTGTTGCTATGGTTGGCGATGGCGTGAACGATGCGCCGGCGATGGCAAAAAGTACGGTAGGTATTGCGATGGGCGCAGCGGGATCGGACGTTGCTTTAGAAACAGCGGACATTGCCTTAATGGCCGACAAAATAGACAATCTTCCGTTTGCTATCGGACTTAGCCGCCAAGCAAAACGCATCATCAAACAAAACCTTATCATTAGTTTGGGAATGGTGATTATTCTGGTTCCATTGACCCTTATGGGTATCATCGCCATTGGGCCCGCCGTAGTAGGCCACGAGGGTTCTACCGTCATTGTTGTTCTGAATGCGTTGCGATTGCTGAAGTATGAGAAAGAGTAATGTTTAAAAACCGCTTGTCTGATACGGAATGAAAAAAGGAAATCTAAAAACATCAGCAAATAATTCTGTAGTGGCCCCCTATCCGATCTTAACGGTTAAGATCCTTGCCAGATTCCAAGGAAACCTTAGGAGTTCGTTGACTGAATGGTTTTTCAGAGGGTTTAGGATGTAGGTGAAATGGTGTATATTTGAGAGGTACGTTGGATATTAACATGTTGCCAGTAATTTAAAAAAAATGAAAATCAAGAAAATCCTTTTAATACTTGAACTTAGGAACACCTAATCGTCAATGACATTTAAAACAGCATGAAAATACCGAAAATTAAAGGAATAATTGACCGTAGAATTCTTATCAACTATCAAGTTGACAAAGAAGTCTTGGAAAGATATTTACCTGAACCATTCAAACCTAAACTGGTCAATGGAAAAGGAATTGCAGGGATATGTTTAATAAGATTGAAAGAAATCAGACCGAAAGGTTTACCGAAACAACTCGGCATTTCCTCAGAAAATGGAGCTCATAGAATTGCTGTTGAATGGACAGAAAATGGAAAATTTAAAGAAGGAGTTTTTATTCCCAGACGGGATACTTCTTCCAAACTTAATTCAATAGCAGGTGGAACACTATTTCCAGGAGTCCATCATTTAGCAAAATTCACTGTAAATGAATCTGAAGGACATTATGATGTCGGGTTTATAAGTGATGATAAAACTACTTTATCAATAAAAGCCAAGGAAACAAACCATTGGAATAACGAAAGTATTTTTGAAAATTTGGAATGTGTCTCCGATTTTTTTGAGAATGGCTCCATCGGATACTCTCCAGACAAAGATAATTTTGATGGCCTTCAGCTCAAAACTTACACTTGGGAAGTATCGCCGTTAGAAGTAGAGGAAGTCGAATCATCTTTTTTTGAAGATAGAAACATTTTCCCGAAAGGTTCTGTAAAATTGGACAATGCACTCCTGATGAAAAATATTGAACACGAATGGATAGGATTAAATAAACTTTTGGCTACATGAAAAATTGGACAATTTTACGGGCCTATTTTCTGATCTATATAGCCTGTTGTTTAATTTTCACCATAGTCAATTGGAAAACTTTATCGTATGAAGAAGGTTGGGGCGTTGTCTATATGCTTGGGTTAATTTCTATTGGAATAGTTGGCCTATTTGCCGACTTTATTCTGAGATTAATAATCAAAAACAAAGTATTATTAAACGGAATTGGAATACTAATAGCCATCGGATTTTCGATTATGCTATGGAATGAGTTAAGGTGAAAAACTGCACCTCAATGTTGAAACTTGGAGGAATGAATAGCATTGCCTATTAATCACCTATACAATAACTAGAATATTCCAAGGCCTATAGAAAACCTTTGCCATCTACACTTTCAATTTATTTTAAAATTGAATTAAATATAAATATGTAGATTTGACCAAGCGCACATAGAAAAGAATTTTATACGATACCGTCGTGCTTTCCAGTTGTTAAGACGTTTTACTTCATTTAGAAAAACTGAAATAAGAATTAATCATGGAAGTGAATTTAGCCTATTACAGAAAAAAGGATTGGAAAAAATTCCTGGCTTTAATAGATGACCGAGAAAAGATGCACGATACTTGGGAAGAATGGCATAAATCATATTTAAACCTAAAGAGCTACTTAAAATCACAAGGGATGGTCGTAAACGATTTTGTAGTCGATTTGAACGAATTAAAAAAATATTGCTCGAGTCGGGGCTTAAAAATCGACGGAAAAGCGCGATCTGAATTTGTATCCAACCCAAAATGAAAGAAGAACATATTACAAAAGTGCAAGCTTTATTGTCTGAATGGAATCCGCTCGGAAAACAAGTGACTCAATTAAGCGATTTGAATAACTATGAAGCCGAAGCGATCGATATTTTGTTCTACATAGAAAAAAACAACACCGTAAAGCAGATTGGAGAAATAACAAACGCTGTTTTAAACGATGCTTTTGACATCGACGTGGATCCGCTTGAATGTCAAAAAGTTGCCAAGGAAATCCATTTAATGCTCAACAAGAAATAAAGGCGCAAAATTACTATTGGGGTCTATTAAGAATACAGTTATAACGGCTTGTCAAGCTCTTGTGAAAACTGATGTTTTGTCGAATAGGAATATACTGAATTGAGATAGCGCCTATCCGTTCTTAACGGTTAAGTTCTTTTCATGCTTGAAAAGAAAAAATAAAGGATCGCTCAATAAATGGTTTTTAGAGGATTTAGTTTCTAGGTGAAATGGTGTATATTTGAGAGTCAGGTTGTAAATTGATGTGTTGTGCAATATGAAAAAAACATTGATAATAATATTGACATTACTTCCTCTGACTTTAATCGGACAACAATTAAAGTGTTGTGAATCGGAAAAAGAAATTAAATCATACTTGAGTGGAAAATGGAAAGTGAAAGGATCAGATTCTAAAACGCTCTATCACTATTGGTTTGAGAATGGAAAAGGAAATTTAAAGTATTTTGAACCAGCGAAAAATGGGGAAGAAATAATAGTTGAGGATAATCACTCGTTTGTGGAAATAATTAAATACGAAAATGGATTTAAACTCAAACATATTTATCTGTATGGGAATTGGATTTCGGAATTAAAATATCTGAATTCGAGCAAACTAATTTTAATAACAAACGGAAAAGAAACGCAATACTATAAAGTTTCTGAATAAAAACACGGTACACAACACCGATAACCGTTGCACATTTTTATAATGCCATAAAACCGAATTTATTGAAGTCGTTTTAAGCGGTTTTGTTTTATCACGCTATAGCAAGAGCACTATTAGGATGTTCCTGAAATGATGTATATTCGAAAATCAAGTTGCAGTCAGAAACGCTTTCCATTAACCTATTAAAGACATCTATGCGAAAAATAAAAATATTTTTTTTACTGCTTTTACCGCTTTACGGATTTAGTCAAGGGGAATTTTTAAGTGATTTTTCAAAAGCCGAGCTTCTTCTTCAGCTCAATAAAGTCGACTCTGCCTACGTAAAATTTAAAAACATAGAGAAAACACTGACCACCAGGGATACGCTCTATGAATACGTGCTTTGGTATCGAACTCTAACAGCAAGTCATTTAGAAGAGGTTAACCGATTTAATGAAAATTTCGAAGAGTCTCTACGTTTCGGACTGGATGCTCTTGATGGCATTGAAAAAGGGAAAGAAATCTTTGATGATGAATTTGCCGAACTTGAATATTTTATGGTTAAAAACTTAATCGTTTCATATTATGGTATAGGAAACTTTGAAGAGGGCAATAAATGGAAAGCAAAAATGTACAAGGCAAAAGAAAAGAATTTGCTGCCCGAAGGACTTGATGAATATTTTAATTTTGATTTCTTCCGAATAGAAGACAAGAATATTTGGGGTTATGAGTGGTTTGACGAACTTCCAGAAAACAGATTTTCAACCAGTTTTACTAAGGTTGTCTATTACGTTTACAGTACATATTCTGATGGTTCAGACAAAGACCAACTTTATCGACTGCACGTGCTAATGTTTCACGGAAATAACCCAGATTTCGATTATGTGATGGACAAAAGACTTGAATCAGCAACCGAAGAGGTCGCAGGTACCTTATACGCCTATACATATAAAGAGGATATTGACTTTGAGAAACTACAAAAAGATGTCAAACAAGTTATTAAAGGTGATCTACAACCCGACACCAGAAGAATAACGACCAAAAATGACGACTGAAAAATAAATGTCGATGTCATATTAAATATGGAAGAGCAATAAAGAAACTTGACATATCTTCCGTTTTAAACACACATTAAAAATTGATTAGAACAAAACTCCTTACAGAAAATAATCTAAAAGACATTAAACTATATTCCGCAAGAGCCATCAGTGGTGCCACATTTTTAGGCGGTCCGTTAGCTGGGAGTTATTTAGTTAGTCAGAACTTTAAGTCCTTAAATAAACCCGAGACTGGACGAAACGCATTACTAATCGGAATTATAAGTACGGTTGCACTTTTTGCAGGTCTATTTATGATTCCTGAAGATATCATTGATACAATTCCAACACAATTAATTCCACTATTCTACACTGGAGCTATTTGGGGGATCGTGGAATGGAAACAAGGAGAGATCCTAAAAACCCATAAGGAAAATAACAATCCGTTTTTCTCGGGCTGGAGAGCTTTTGCAGTTGGATTTATTTCACTACTAATCATTTTAATTGGAATATTTGGATTTGTCTACCTCACTCCTATTGATGAAATATATGAAAAGTACGATGCAGAAATGGTTCAATTCTTTAAAAACGAAGATAAAAGTCTAGCCTTTTATGAGCATCTAAGTACAGAAACGCCTAATGCTCTTCTTCGTGAACTGGATGAAAAAATAATTCCCAAATGGAAGGAAAATATCGAGATCATTAATAACACCTATGCTTTAGGCGATTTACCTAGTGAACTAAAAAGACAAAACAAAATTTTACTGAGATATTCCGAGCTTAGAATTGAAGCCTTTGAACTCTTTCGGAAAGCTATCAAGGAAGACACCGATACATATTCTCAGCGGTTAGATCAAGTCCATACCGATATGGAAAAGGAAATTAAAAAGTTGTAAGAGCACTGTGGCAAGCAAGAATAATATGGAATTTCAATACTATAGCTTTGCCCTTAAATATGCGAAAGCTCCCACAGTTCTACTTTCTCTGAAGATCGTGCATCTTGTTTTGATCGATTGGAAGATCCGCTCACTGTTTTTGTAAAACATCGTTCCAATTTAAATCTTCCACCTTCGGCTAATTCAATTTCTACGGGATGTTTTGTGGTGGCATTGATTATTTGTGCCAGGTTGGAGAAGATAAACAACAGTTTTCCTTCGGGCAAAAGCCTTCTCTTTGCTTCAGCAAAAAATTCGGGGAATAAATCCGTATCGTAATAAATAGCTCTGTCAAAATCATCCAAATCGTGCGATGCCGGCAACCACGGCGGATTGAACACAATCAATTCAGTGGGTTTGTCCCATTTTCCAAAGAGGTACCCCAAATCCAATTCAATTTTTCGAG